>ENA-OQAA01000806-OQAA01000806.1-human-gut-metagenome-genome-assembly--contig:-NODE-806-length-19510-cov-2.080586_pt1 | contig 19510 bp, 19 predicted proteins | sample MGYA00242489_ERZ504515 | MGnify/ENA primary metagenome ERZ504515 (study PRJEB26092, sample SAMD00036237) | human gut metagenome | host: Homo sapiens | study: EMG produced TPA metagenomics assembly of... | reverse complement strand
AAAAATTATAAAAAGGTACCCTTGAAATTCTTCTTTTTGATAATATGTTCCGTTTTTGCTTTCGGCTAGTCGGATGTTTTCTGGTAACAAGAATAGGTATACGATTTACCCCTGTATTCTTGTGGAGTCATGCCTACATTTCGACGGAAGAACTTATTAAAGAACGATAGATTATTAAAACCGAGGTCCATCGCTATGTTCTTGATTTCTCGGTTGGTCCCTTTCAACTGAGCCTTAGCGTCTATGATTATTGTTTGCGTGAGGATCTCTTGAGGAGTCTCTCCGATCGCTTTTTTGATGGATGTCGAGAAATAAGAGAACGTGAGGCCCAACTTCTCGGCATAAAACGATACGTTATGCTCTTTCGTATAGTATCTCAATACCATATTTAGGAACTCTTGATAGATTTGTAACGGACGTGTAAGTTCCTGTTTCTCTAATGGGTAAATTTTACTGTATATTTCTATGATACCTTGACTACACATCATGAAAATGGCCTTTATCATCTCTTTATTGTTCAAGATATCGGGATATACGGCATATTGATAGAGAAGCTCGTAGAAGTTCGTGATCAGGTTGGCCCTGTTTTGGGATATTTTTATAATCGGATACCTGTAAATCATCAGTAGATAACCCATCGTGCTCTTGATAAAATTGGTGTAACACATAAAATCGAAAGAGAACGCTATGAAATAGATCAAGATGTCGGGGGATATCTCATGTATTTGTATGCGACTATTGGGCAATAGCGTTACAACATTGAGTTTCGAAGTGGTCAATTCTGACATATTGATAGTTGAGCGTATTTGCCCTTCCATGCAAAGGATAAAGACCCCAGCTTTTATCTTACAAGGAATATTTATAAACTCCTTGAGTTCGTCGGCGGATATGTATTTACCAACCATAAAGTCCGTAGGTGAATCAAGGCAGAGGAACTGTTTATCCATATTGTAAGATTTTGACGTCAAATATAAATATTAATTGAAACTCAAATGTTGTAAAAGGAAATATGGAACATATTATCCCAAAAAATAGTTAGCCAAGACTAAATAAGATCCTTTACACCCATAAACTTGAACGGTTGCGCCGGCTTAAAGTCTTGTGCGACCAGTCGCTACCATCCCGTTTGTTCCCGAATAAACTACTCTTGTACACATGATTTTCAACTTTTAATAGGTTATCTTCAAATATTTGATTGATATATCAACAGTTAGAACCTCTTAATGTTCAGTTTACGTTTTCGCGTCAAAGAGTACGGCGGCCTTGAAACCTTTTTCCTGCAATTCCCTTAGGTGAGATTTAGCATAAAGGATACCACTCATACTACTTTTCCGAAGGTGTTTTCTAGATTACCTTGTTCCTCTTTGTTGGGTTTGATAAATGGCGATAAGACTAAATAACATTCCTGATAAGACAAGGTAAGACTTCGTAAGTGAGTGGTAACATAGTTTCTTTTAAGAATACGTTTCTTTTGTATGAACGAAAAATGATAAAAACAAACCGATATGAAACGTACTATTTACTACATGATTTTATGCTTGCTGATGAGTCTCGGTGAGATTATGGCACAAGGTATTTCCGGGAAGGTGATGGATGGCAAGGAACAGCCGGTAGATGGAGTGGCGGTGATTTTACAGACCCTCGACTCTGTATATGTGGATGCCGTGGTTACCGATACGCTTGGGGATTTTCGATTGAATCATCCGCTAGACCAGTCGTATCGACTTATTTTCCAACACATCTTATATAATATGGTAGAGAAAGAGATAACTACCGCCAACGTAGGTACGGTGGTGCTGGAGGAGAAAGATTATCAGTTGGCCGAGATTACCGTAAAGGGAGAACGCCGCAAGTGAAACTGGAGGGAGGCAAGCTGACGTATGATGTCCCTCAACTGATGAAGGATAAGACTGCCACGACGCTTTTGAGATCATCAAGGACTTACCGGGGCTTATCGAGCGGAATGATAATCTGGAGCTGGTAGGGGCCAGTCGTTTGAATATAATCTTGAATGGGCAGTTGACGACAATGTCGGCAGATCAATTAATCCAGTTACTGAAAACTATGCCGGCCTCAAGGTCGAAAAGGCTGAGGTGATGTATAACGCTCCAGCTAAATATAATGTCAAGGGGGCGTTACTCAATGTCGTATTGAGTAAGAATGAGTCCGAGACTCCTTCTTGGCAAGGTGAAACGGGTGTGGATTACACCCAATATCGCCATGCGGGGGGAGATGCGCATGTGAATTTACTTTATACGAATAAGGGCTTTAGCATAGATTTCCTGTTGAATGGTAATAAGAGACGGGATGTGATGGGGGAGGATATGTTGGCCCGCCATACATTAAATAGTGGTATGACGGAAATAAGCAACATAATCGGGCCCTTGTCCATGTAAATAGAGGAACGGTTCGTCTGGGAATGGATTATACGTTTGCGAATGAGGATAAACTCTCTTTGGCATATTATCTGAAGGGAGATAAAGTCTTATCGGACCGTGATGCCTTTACCTCATATCTGGATCTGTCGAAGCCGGAAAATAAAAGTGAGAGTACGAGCTTGGTCCGTGATGACGGGCACTCCGCTATTCATAATATACGTTTACAATATGATGGACATGCCGGGATATCGGCAGGAGCGGATTTCACCCGTTATCATTCGCCCTCGGTACTTGATTACCAGGATACGAATGGTTCCCGGACTGATATGATAAATAATACGAGACAGGATGTATCCCGCTGGTCCGTATTCCTAAATAAGACACATAGTTTCGCTTCCGGGTGGGGATTGAATTACGGCGTGCATGGAGGTTACGCTTCGTCGAAAAACTATTCGGAGTATTTATATGATCAAGGTGCTGGCTATGAGATGGACGAGGAAGCGTTGGAGGATAATACACAAAAGGAATACATCGTTGATATTTTCGCCGAGGTATCGAAAAGCTTCGGAGAGCGTTTCTCTGCTACGGTCGGGCTGAAAGGGAGTATTTTAAGTCTGACTACGCCTCTAGCCGGGAAAATATGAACCTATGGAATGAGGGGGCGTTGTTTCCTACCGTATCCCTGAGCTATACGTTTTCTCCCCGACATATTTTACAGTTCGATATAAGTAGCGATAAGACCTATCCCGGTTATTGGCAAGTCTCCCCGCAAGTAACGCCTCTAAACTCTTACTCGGAAGTGGCGGGAAATCCCTTGTTGAAACCTTATCGCACGTATGAGGGGCAGATGGTCTATATCTTCCGCCAAAAGTATATGCTGGTAGCTTCTGTGAATACACGCCGGATTATTTCGCCCAACTTCCTTATCAAAGCGATACGGAACTGAAGACCGTTTTTCGTTTCGAGAATATGGATTATAGTCTGGAAGCGGGATTGGCGGTGATCATTCCTTTTAATGTGGGTCGTTTTTGGAATAGCCGCATCACACTGCGAGGTTGGAGGATGCAAGAGAAGAATGATAACTTCCACGGCATCTCATATAACCGTGAGGCTTATCTCGGGTTAGCGCATATGAGTAACACATTTAACCTATGTGATAAACCGAATTTAAAAATGAACGATAGACGGCCAATACGTGACTCCCGGTGCCATCCAAGTATATAACGACTTGGTTCCATGTATGAGATATCCGCTGGATTAAAATGGACTTTCTTGAATGACCGTGCCAGCTTGACACTTAAAGGAGACGATATTTTCGCCAGCAGCATTCCACGTACCATCAAGATAAACCAAGGCAATCAATGGAGCCGGATGAGGAAATTGAATGATGAGAGATGTCTGAAATTATCTTTTGTCTGGAAGTTTGGTGGTTACAAGGAGAGGAACATGATTCGATAGACACATCTCGTTTCGGAAAATAATAGATGCCTTGTAGTTTCATCCTAATGAACTCTTTGTTTCAATAGGATGAAACTGGATGCTCTTCTAAAGGAAATCCTATATTGCTTTCGTACTCGCTTCTATCTGTTCCATTAGCAGGGTGATATTGCTCATGAATAGCTTGACGGAGATCGCCAGCAGGATGATACCGAAGAATTTACGGATCAGGTATATGCCGCCTTTCCCCAAGACTTTCTCTACCTTGCGTGTCATGCGGACAACAAAGTAGACCCATAGCATATTCAGTACCAAGGCTACGATAATATTCACGCTGGCATATTCCGCACGGAGCGATAATAAAGTGGTGAACGATCCCGCTCCGGCTAGCAACGGGAATACTAGCGGCACCAACGTAGCTTCCTTGATCGGCCCTTGGTTCTTGAAAATCTCTATGTCGAGAATCATCTCCAAAGATAGGAGGAAGATCACAAAAGCGCCGGCCACGGCAAACGACTCGATGTCCACATGGAAAAGCCTGAGTAATATATCCCCGGCGTAGAAGAACCCTAATAACAATAGAAAGGAGATTAGGGTTGCCTTCAACGCATTGACATCCTTGCCTTTATCCTTTAGGTCTATGATGATGGGAATAGCTCCGATTATATCGATAACAGCGAATAATACGATGAATGCGCTAAGTATTTGTTGGAAATTGAAATTTGTGAACATGACGTTATCCTCCTCTATTTTTTAATCCTCGTAAAGATACATATTTTTCCTTGAATTGGTCAATATGACGAAATTATTGGTGTGTGTAACTAATTTTAGCAGGCCTGAACTATCAACGTGTCAGAATTGTTCTTATATTAGAAGCAATAATCATTAATCGAAAGGCCATGGGAGCAAAGAAGAATTTTGTGTTGGACACGAATGTCATATTACATGACTATAAGTGCATCGAGAACTTTCAGGAAAATGATATCTATCTACCCATCGTGGTATTAGAAGAGTTGGACAAGTTCAAGAAGGGGAGTGAGCAGATCAATTATAATGCCCGTGAGTTTGTTCGGGAGCTAGACTTATTGACCAGTAATGACCTGTTCTTGAAAGGTGCCTCACTAGGACCGGGAAAAGGTACACTTTATATCGTGACCGGTGATAAGTACCAGGAGAAAATAGCGCATTCTTTTCCGGATAAAACGCCAGATCACCGTATCTTGTCTTGTGCGTTGACGATTGCCGAGAAGAATCCGAAGATCAAGACAACCTTGGTCAGCAAGGATGTGAACCTTCGTATGAAGGCTCGTTCTTTGGGTATTCCCGTTGAGGATTATATCACGGATAAGGTCGTGAATGTAGATATTTTCGAGCGTGCGCAAGAGACCTATGAGAATATAGACCCCGATTTGATCGACAAGATATACAGCTCTCCGGAAGGTGTGGATGCAGATTCGTTGGATATCAAGTCTAAGCTCGACCCCAATGAATGCTTTATCTTGAAAAGCGTACGTAATAGTGTATTGGCTCGCTACAATCCGTTTACGGATAAGATCAAGAAGGTGGATAAAGGCACGAACTTTGGTATCCAGCCCCGTAATGCCGAGCAGAGTTTCGCTTTCGAGGTATTGAACGATCCGAATATCAAGCTTGTGGGGCTGACCGGAAAGGCCGGAACCGGAAAGACATTGTTGGCGTTGGCCTCTGCCTTGAAACAAGCCGGCACGTATAAACAGATACTTTTGGCCCGTCCGATCGTCGCTTTGGCGAATAAGGATCTCGGTTTCCTTCCGGGTGACGAGAAGCAAAAGGTCGCTCCTTATATGCAACCTCTATTCGATAACCTGAACGTGATCAAGACTCAGTTTGCCCCGGGTAATCCCGATGTCCGTAAGATCGACGATATGCAGAAGAACAACCAGTTGGTGATCGAGGCGTTGGCTTTATCCGGGGTCGTAGCTTGTCCGAGACTTATTGTATCATCGATGAGGCCCAGAACCTCACGCCGCATGAGATCAAGACGATTATCACCCGTGCGGGAGAGGGAACGAAGATGGTCTTCACGGGAGATATCCAACAGATTGACTCCCCGTATCTAGACGCCCAAAGTAATGGCTTGGCCTATATGATCGACAAGATGAAAGGACAGGACTTGTTCGCCCATATCAACTTGATAAAAGGCGAGCGAAGCGAGTTATCTGAGTTAGCGTCAGATCTTTTGTAATTAATATAGGGAATTGAAGATTGAAAATAAACGCTTATGTGAAGCTTGATTTTTAATCTTCAATTCTTAATGATTAGTCATTTACACTCGGGCAGACATAAATTTTCCGGAAACTACCTTTATAGGAAGGGTCTCCCATATCTTTGATCTCATTCAGATGTTGTTTAAGATGGGCGGTTTCGCCGTGCTTTTGTAATTCCCCGTCGTTTTTCCAAGTCTCGGCGATAAAGAATTCGGTGCTATCGGTGAGGGACTGGTACATGCCGTAGTCGATACATCCCGGTTCTAGCAACGTGCTTTCCTTGCATTTCAAGAATGATTCCTTTAAGGCGGAGACACATTCGGGTTTTACTTTCCGTTTGATATTCAGTACGACTTCCATGGATTCTTTATTGCTTCCTCCATTCGTGCAACCGGATAGAGCGATTAATACGCAGGCCATTGAGATAAACACTTTCTTCATGATAGATTGTTTTTAAGTATTTGATACGACAAAAGTAGTGAATTTTTGATCTAAACACAGGAATCGAACATCTGATATTAAATTATTGTTGTTAGTGGAAGTTGGAATGGATATATTTGTGATAATATTAATAGCTATTTATGTTAAATTTAAAACAAGAGTCATGAGAAAGAGTTTGTTGTATGTATTTGCCGTGATTTGCACGATGGGTTTTTTTACGGCATGTGGTGATGATGACGATTCAAGTTCTTCCGGTAACTGGCAAGATCTGTCGAAAACGTACGAGGGTAAGAGCGTTAATCTGGTAATGGGTGAAGTGACAATCCCTGTTGACGGTAAATCGGTCGTGATTGCCGCTTCTTCTGCGGAGAAGGCATCAGTAACCTTGAACAATATCATCCCCGAAAATAAGTCGGTCGCTATTGATGCCGCATTGAAGGAAGCGGACGGCACTTATACGTTTACCGGCGAGAGTACGGTTGGCGATTGCGTGGTATCGGTAAATGGTACGGTGAAAGGGGGCGTAGCTTCTGTTGTTTATACTCGTAAATTAACTTCTTCTATCGTAGGTAATTGGAGCTTGAAAGCGGGCGTGGAAGCTATCTATGCGAATATCGTTACCGGAAATTCTACGATCGATGATCTCGTGCGTATGATAAAGCCAGTTATCAGTAACTTGATTTGGGGCAAAGTAAGCGTTGTAAATGTTAACTTACCGGAAGATGGAATCTTCGATGTTTCTTGGAGACCTATAGGGGCTTCTGAGGATAAAGGAATCGGTGAGATCACGAAAATGGCAAGTATCCAATATTGTGTGGTAGACGGGAAATTTATGGTGGCTGTGGATAAAAATTATGTGACAGTCTTGACTACTTTATTACAACAGGCTGCTGGTGACAAATTGGAGGCCGCTGGTATCTCTATTGACGAGATCATGAAGCTTTTGGTTGATTTAGGAGGTTATTATGGTCTACCTCTTAACATGAAGGTGGATGGAAGTGAGGCTACTTTTTATGCGGATAAGGATTTAATCGTACCGGTTTTGACCATGATAGCTCCTATCTTGAAACCGATGGTTCCGGAGAATTATCAGCAAATGGTAGATATGGTATTGCAACTACTTCCGAACGCAAAAACGTTAGAGTTTGGACTTAATTTCACGAAATAATTGAAAATCCTAGGTTGTAGAGACGGGGCACGCCCCGTCTCTAAACTGGATGAAATTTGGCAGAGTTATACCAATATAGGAGTTAATCAATTACCTTGGTGCTTTCTGATATAAGAATATCGCTATAAATGTATAAACTATATTCGGTATCCAAGCTGCTACGGCAGGACTCACATAACCATTAATAGCGAAGGTGGAAGTAACCGTCATAAACAGGATGTAAGAAAAACTCAACGCCAATCCGATACCAATATTCATACCCATACCTCCCTTTATTTTCCGGGAAGACAACGACGCTCCGATAGAAGTCAAGATAAACGCCGCCATGATCGTGGCGAAGCGCTTATGATACTCGATCTGGAAGGTCTGTATATTCCCGATACCTCTTTTTTTCTGCCGGTTGATATACGTATTCAGCTCGGGCGTTGTCATCGTCTCGCAATCATTCACGGAAATCAGGAAGTCCGAGGGCACGATGGTCAAGGTCGTATCCTTACGGGAGCCTTGGAAAATATGTTCCCGCATGCCATCAAAATCACGGATCATATAATCAATAACGGTCCATTGATAAAGCGAGTCGTATTTGATTGACTTGGCGGTCAGACGGGAGATCAATTTCTTATCCTCGAAATGCTCCAGAGAGAAACGGTATCCCATGTTCGAGCGAGCGTCATAGCTATCGAAATAAGCGATAATACCCGGCTCGATCTCCAATTGGGCGTTCTTTACGTAGTCCACCTTCTTGTTGCGGATATACTTGTTCTGGAAATCGATACGAGTCTCATTCGCCGGGGGAATGATGTAAGCGTTCAGGATAAACGTCACGATAGCGATAATCGTAGCCGAGACCGCGTAAGGAAGCATTAACCTACGGAAACTCATACCGCTGGCAAGCATCGCTATGATCTCCGAACGATCCGCTAGCTTCGACGTGAAGAAGATCACGGCGATAAATGTGAACAACGGACTGAACAAATTGGCGAAGTAGGGGATAAAGTTCAAGTAATAATCCACGATGATCGCTTTTAAGGGGACATCCGGATTCAAGAACTTATCGATCTTCTCGTTTATATCGAAAACGACGGAGATAGAGATAATCAAGGCGATAGCGAACACGTACGTGCCCAGAAACTGCTTGATGATATACCAATCGATCCGTTTTAGTTTAAATTTCATCTGTCTCGTTTTTTATAACCGGTTCGCTAATTGACGGACCATACCACTTTTCCATGTAGTAAAATCGCCAGCGATGATATGTGCCCTCGCTTCTTTCACCAACCATAGGTAGAAAGCGAGGTTATGGATAGAAGCGATCTGTAAGCCAAGCATTTCTTTCGCCTTGATCAAGTGGTGCAGATAAGCCTTGCTATATAAGGTATCCACGTAGGAATGTCCGTCCGGATCGACTGGCGAGAAATCGTTCTCCCATTTCTTGTTACGCATATTGATAGTACCGAAGCGGGTGAAGAGTTGGCCGTTGCGTCCGTTACGGGTCGGCATGATGCAGTCGAACATATCGATGCCTCGTTCGATCCCTTCCAGCAGATTGATCGGGGTTCCTACGCCCATCAAGTAACGAGGCTTATCTTTCGGCAAGATCTCGTTCACGACCTCGATCATCTCGTACATCTTATCGGTAGGCTCGCCAACGGCCAATCCCCCGATAGCGTTTCCATCGGCGCCTTTTCGGGCCACGTTCTCCGCCGCCCTCTGCCGCAAGTCCGTATAGACGCATCCCTGTACGATCGGGAAGAGACTTTGCCGGTAGCCGTATTTCGGCTCCGTGCTGTTGAAGCGGGCGAAACAACGATCCAGCCAACGCTCGGTCAGGCCCAGTGATTGCTTGGCGTAATTGTAGTCGGCATCTCCCGGGCAACACTCATCGAAGGCCATGATGATATCCGCACCGATAGAGCGTTCGATATCCATCACCTTCTCCGGCGTGAACATATGCTTGGAGCCGTCGAGATGCGAGCGGAACTCGGCTCCCTCTTCATGCAGCTTACGATTGTCGGAAAGGGAGAATACCTGAAACCCCCCGCTATCGGTCAATATCGGGCGATCCCATGTATTAAACTTATGCAAGCCTCCGGCCTGCTCCAAGATCTGGATACCGGGACGAAGATACAGATGGTACGTATTCCCCAAGATGATTTGTGCTTTGGTATCTTCCTTTAGCTCGGTCATATGTACACCCTTTACCGTACCTTGCGTACCCACGGGCATAAAAATAGGCGTCTCGATTACCCCGTGATCGGTGGTAATCAAGCCGCCCTAGCGTTCGATTTCGTATCGTTATACTGTAATTCAAATGTCATGTATCAAAAATTTGTGACAAAGGTAGCATTTTTCTCTTAGAATCCGAAGTCATCTATTTCTACCTTTTTCACCTCTTCCTCTTTGGGCTTCTCCACGAACTTGTGAACCTCGTTCGCCTTAATGATGATCGCTCTCATCGGGCGTACGGGACAGATCGATTCGCAGCCGCCACAACCGATGCAAAGATCCGGGTTTACTTGCGGGATGGTAAGCGTGCCCTCGTAAGGAACCATATGCACGGCTTGGGTAGGGCAGTGCTCCGAGCAGGCCCCGCAGTCCGTCCCCTCCGTCTTTACGATACAGCGGTTGATGAAGAAGGTGGCGATGCCCACTTGCGTAGTAGCTTTCTCTTCCTTAGTAAGCGGTTTTATAGCGTGCGTGGGGCAAACCTCCGAGCAGACCGTGCATTCGTAGTTGCAATAACTGTCGATGTAAGCGATACGGGGTTTCAACATATAATCAAAGCCGTACTCCAGTCCCGTGGGACGTAGTACATGACTCGGGCATTGAGTCACGCAAATCTGGCATCCGGTACATACATCCTTGAAACGCTCTAAGCTGATCGCTCCCGGCGGTACGATAGGGGGCCATTTCTTGCCGTGCTTACCTTGCCCGTGCTGCCCTTTGCCATGCCCTTTTTCCATTCCTTGGGCAATGGTGGATACGATCGGGAGGGAGGCCGCGGCGGTAGCCCCTGCCGAGAGAAATGTACGGCGGCTGTTCGGAGCGGTAGCCTGTTGGATCACGTCCGTTTGTATGCGAGCTGTTTCGGCTTCTTTCTTGAAGGAAGGCTTGAAACGATATTGCAATCCTCCTTTAGCGCACGAGGACACGCAGTTGAAGCAATTTACGCAACGGGAGGTATCTACGGTGAGGTTCTTGCTGTCGATCGCCTCCGCCTTACAAGTATGCTCGCAATTACCACAATGCGTACAGGCTTCTTTGTCAAAGGAGATCCGGAAAAACGAATACCGGGAGATCAGGCTCAACAGCGTTCCTACCGGGCAAAGCGTATTGCAGAACAACCTTCCCCGGAATACGACCATGATGATGAATACGAGTAGCGCAACCAAAGCGGATATCACGCCGAATACCGTCACGTTGCTAATCGTGACGTGATAAAGCGTATAGTTATCCATCCGTGCCAATCCGTCGGCCAGCAGGTTATTGACCCACATGACGACCGGACGGAACAGGTTGTTCGCTATACGGCCGAAGTTACTGTACGGATCTAGCAACGTACATAATTCGATCATCCCGAAAACAGCCAGTACGAATGTAAGCCCGAGAATAGAGTACCGTAAGATATTCATGGGCTTATGATAGCTGAACCTGCGTACTCCTTTCTTTTTCTTCTTTCCGATACAGAAAACCCGGTTGATAATATCTTGCAATACGCCCGCCGGGCAAATAACCGAGCAATAGATCCGGCCGAACAATAAAGCCAATACGAATTGGAAGACTACCAACCCCGCCATTCCCCCTAAAATAGCGGGCATGATCTGGAGATGCAACAACGTGTGCAGGTTGTCCGGCAATACATCGGCGAAATCAACGAAGAATAAAAGTATGGGTACGAAAATGAGGATCGCGAGTACGACCCGCAATCCTTTTAAGTAATTAGGCTTCTTCATCCTCGATTATATCTTAATACGTTTGATCGTGACATTATCCAGATTCGTTGTACCCAGCTTTAAAGCCTCGCCTTTACCGATATGACCTACGGCGGCCATATCCAGCTTCTTCACTTGGTTGAACAGGCGAAGGGCGGCGGTGTCTATAGCGACGATATTGGTGGAGGCGATCAAGGATTTCAAGGTAGCCACATCGGCCGCGCTCTTTCCTTGCGGGCCGTTTTGGTGCATGATGCGATAAGCGTCCACGATGTTCAATACCGGTTTCTTTTGCCAAGTGCAAATATCGGCGATACATTGTTGCAAATCATTTTGATGGAAGAAACGGCGATCCCATACGATTCCCATATAGTTCTTCATGGCGCAAGTCATCTTCGCCCCACCATGGTTCTTCAATACGGGGACGTTGATCCATGCGTCCGCCTCGATCAGGGCCTCATGGATCTTGGCGCTTTTCAGGTTCACGCCACCCGGAATGGATACTTCCTTAAAATATTTCTCATCGTTGGCAGGCATGATGATACCTCCGGCCTCTTTTACGGCCTCGGCGATCCCGCTCGTCTCATAGCATTTCTGCCAGTTATCGCAGGTGTGGTCGAATACGGTCACTTTAGAGGCGCCGGCCTCCAAGCATTTCTTGACCAAGGCTTTCACTAATTTGGGGTTCGTATTACCGGCCAATTCAGGAGAGCGGTCCCAACCGATATTCGGCTTGATTACGATCTTTTGTCCTTTCTTTACGAAGTTTCCGATACCGCCAAGGGCTTCCAAGGCTTTATCTAGCATCACCTCCGGCTCTCCACCCATAACGGCTACCATATCGGGAGCCTTCTCTACGGCTACGGTGTTCGTGGAAAGGGCCGCTTGCAGACCTTCAAAATTTAAGGATAGAGCCGCGCTAGCGATGACACTGGTCTTTAAAAAATCACGACGTTTTCATAATTGTATACTATATTGGTTTATACTTGATTTACGGTACGGTCTTTTTTTTACTCGCTTGTTATTCCGAACAAAGATAATGATTATTTTGATATGCGAGTCAACTCCTTTTACAAAGTAGAACTGCTTTTTACTGCAACCCGGGTTGCAGTGATCTTGCGTAATAAGATAAATTCTTGTCGGAAGGCATATCGGTTCTGATAATATTTTTCTACCTTGCGAGGCAAAAAACAGATTGTATGGTTTTATATTGTAGAGTATCATTGAACGCTTTTGTCGAAAGCTTTCGGACTACCTCGGGGCCTGATTCCTTTTTCACGCTTCCGGCGAAGGGGTTGATGCATATCGTGCCGCAAGAGGAGATCGAGTATGGGCTTTCCTTGCTTAGGGAGTCTATCGGCTTGTATGAGGAACGCAAAGGGATACCTGTGGAAAAGAGCAAGAAAGCGATGCCCTTTTTCAGACAGGACAGCCGGATGCTGGTGGGGCCGGAGATAGGCATGTACGTGATCCCTTTGTATGAGGAACCCGGTGAGCCGGCCCAGTCTGCCGAGCCTTCTCTGGTCCTTGAGCTGGACTATCAGTCGTTGGGCGAGCTTTGCCTGTTCGAGAATTATTCCCTGTTGTCCTGCAAGTATGAGAAGGAGCCTATCTTGAACCATTTTACGGCACAATTGGAAAAGGAATACGATACCTTCTTTTTTGATGAGGAGCACACGGCTTTACGCCTGATTCCCGCTTTTTCTCGATGCTGTGTAACGCCTGTCTGGAGGTGAAGCAGCCTTCCTCGGTGGGGGATAAGGAATGGCGGTTGGCCTCGCTGCAAGCTACGGATGAGGTGCTCTATCGTTATGAGCATGGAACTTGATCCCATACGTTCCGATATCGATGCCGGTAGACTGCCTGAAACGGGTTTATCTGGAAGATTTCCGGCGACAGCCCTTATTATTCGGGACTTTGAACGGTTTCTTGAAAAGCAAGGGACTTCCCGCCGAACAATTACTAAACTTATCATAAGGAATGAAGACAGTATCAAATCAAGAACTAACGATCCGTGTCTCCGAACATGGAGCGGAGTTGAGTAGTATCGTAGCGAACGCTACGGGAAAGGAGTATCTCTGGCAAGCGGACCCCGCTTTCTGGAAACGTCATTCCCCGGTATTGTTCCCGATCGTCGGGAGCGTATGGAAGGCCGAGTATCGGAACGAGGGAACCGTGTATCCGCTGTCGCAGCACGGCTTTGCACGGGATATGGATTTTACGTTGATCGATGAGCGGAGAACGAGTTGCGTTTCGCGCTGGAAAGTACCCGGACACGCTGAGAGCCTATCCGTTCCCTTTTCTTCTGGAGATCGGGTATCGTTTGGAGGGCAATAAGGTGGAGGTGCTTTGGCGTGTGAAGAATACGGGAGATAAGACGATGCATTTCCAGATCGGCGCTCATCCGGCTTTCCTGTACCCGAATTATGAGGTGGATCAACCGGATCGAGGGTATTTCGCTTTCGATGTGAAAAAAGATCTCGTATACCGTGCGCTGGTGGAGAAAGGGTGCGTAGGGGACGTGGTTCGTCCGGTACCTTTGGATGCGGACGGCTTGCTGCCGTTGAATATCCATACGTTCGATATCGATACGTTTATCTTGGAGGACAGCCTGATTAAGCGGGTGGACTTATTGGATGTGGAGAAACGTCCGTACCTTTCGCTCACCTTTACGGCTCCGGTGGTAGCTTATGGTCTCCGCCTACGAAAAACGCTCCGTTTGTCTGTATCGAACCTTGGTATGGGCGTTGCGACGGGTGGATTATACGGGTGAGTATAAAGACCGGGATTGGGCATGGCATTTGGAACCGGGAGAGGTCTTCGATGCCTCCTATACGATAGAGATAGCGGGGGCTTGATCGCTTCGTTGATATTAGCCGTAGGCAGACGACGCTGATTATATCGTGATCGTCTGCCTATGTTTTGTTTTAGATGTTGGCTATTTTATTTAATAGCTCCATCTTCCCGAATAAGATCAGTAGATCATCAGCCTCGATCACCAATTCCTCGCTGATGCGGCTGATAACCTTGTATTCTGTTTGTGTGAGTCCGATCAGGTTCTTTTTCTCGTAAGGACGTTCGATCGCTACCAGATGGATGCCGAAATTCTCCTCGAAATCAATATTTTTGATCGTTTGCCCGACAAGAGTGGCCGGTGTCTTGATCTTATAGAGATGTTCCGTATCGGTTACTTTATACCAATGCCTGAACAGGCCGCCTAAAGACGCTTGGGAGGTATACATCGTAGAGAAATCCTCTTCCGGTGTGATAATCTCGCTTACCCCGATCGCACGGATCACAGTCTCATGGATCGATGAGATCGCCCGCACGATCAGTTTGCCCGCATCCAGACTCTTCAATAAAGCGACGGTCTGAACGGAAGTCCCGAAATCCTTACCGAATGTTACGATAATGGCATCCATCTCGCTCAATGGCAGGGTGCTCAATGCCTCTTTGTCCGTGGAGTCCAAGGCGATCGCCCCCGCTATGTCGTTCTTTAGCATATCGACACGATGCAGATCCATGTCTACGCCGATCACCTCATTGCCGACACGTGTCAAGTCCTTCGCTATCGCACGTCCTAAATTCCCTAATCCGATTACTAAATATTTCATGCTATCTTATTTTTACATTAATATATTTTCTTGTGGATATGTATAGTCCTTTTTCGTGTATTCCTTGCAGAAACTTACGAGGAAGGCCAATACCCCGATACGTCCGACCAGCATCGTGCTGATAATGATGATTTTCCGATAGGTGAGGTGAGGGTATAATCGATACTCAAGCCTACGGTACTCAAGGCGGAAACAACCTCGAACAATAGGGAGAACAGCGGCGCCCCTTTTTCCGTATAGGATAATACCCACGTAGCGATCGCCACCCACATGAAGTACATCATGATGATAGCGAATGCCCGGCGGATAGCGAATGGGGCGATCTCCCGTTTTCTCACTTCCACTTTATCTTTCTCACGTGCGGCGTTCAAGGTCGTAACCAGAGCTACGAAAACGGTGGTCACTTTCAAGCCGCCGCCGGTGGACATAGGGGCGGCTCCGATTACCATAAGGATCAACGTCAGCATTAAGGTCGGAGGGGCCAATGTAGCCATATCCGCTACGTTGAATCCTGCCGTTCTAGGCGTGACGGCGCCTAAGAACGCATTTGCCAGTTTCCCCCGCAGGGGAAGGTCGCCCAAGGTATTGTCATACTCGAAAAAGAGGTAGAAAGCCGTTCCGGTAATTAACAGGATCAAGGTAGATATAACAACAATGTACGTATGTACATTAATAATACGGGGCGTATGGATATAATGCTTTTGCTTACCGATCAATATCTTGATACCATTCATCAGCAAGTGATGCAAGAGTTTCAGGTAATTGAAGACGATCGGGAAGCCCAAGCCTCCGAATATAATCAGCATGGCTATCCAGAAATGGAGGTTGTACTTATCCGCCACTAACGGATCGTACATATTGCCGCTCAAGGTAGAGATCCCTGCGTTACAAAAAGCGGACACGGCATGAAACATTGCGTAGAATAATTCCTGCTGCGTACCTCCCGGCAGGCTTCCCCGTACGTCCATATAAATAAAATAGGCGCCGATCCCCTCGATAAACAAGGTCACGAAAAGAATGTTTAAGATGACCCGGAACAACCCTCCCGTCCGATCCTCGTTCAACATATCTTTCAGCATCATCTTGCTCGTAAAAGAGGATTTCCCCATGAAGGAGAGGGCGAAGAAAGAGGTAAATGTCATGACCCCGATACCGCCGATCTGTATTAAAATCATGATGATAATATGCCCGATATGCGTGAAACTAGTGGCTACGTCGACGGTGGTTAGTCCGGTTACGCATACCGAGGTCGTGGAGATAAACAAAGCGTCGATAAACGGAATCCGGTGCGTAGTGGCGTTCGGCAACGATAGCAACCCGGCCCCGACCAATATCACGAACACGAAACTGAGCAAGAAAAGCAACGAGGCTTGATCCGTGTCTGCATCAGCGTGAACGTCTGCCGGGATAAGTGAATCGTGCTAAGCAGCAATAATAAGACATATACGAAGAGAGGTTTCGTAAGGAAAGACAAATAAGGCAAAGAGTGCGCTATGGCATCCTTGAAAAATATCTTGCTGGATAATACGGCGAATAAAAGGAAATAGATGCTGATATCGAGATACAACATTTTCTCCTGTATGATTTCTTGGAACCTCACCACGTACCGGAGTGTTATGCCCGTGAAAAAAGCTAGCAGGATGAATGGGCGGGAGCGCTCTAGGATATGGACGGAATCGGGTGTCTGTACAAAGCCGAATTGGTAGATCAATACGAAGAAAGAGGCTAAGGAGGCGAGTAGGATAATCGCTTCCGCTATCCCGTTCAATAATCCCTTCATTTTACCCCAATAAATCAGCCAAGAGAAGTATATGTTTTTTAGATTCATGTCCGATGTTTTATAAATATAACAAATGTAGGAAATAAAAGTTAGAGGTACGTGAAAGCGCCTTCATTATTTGTTCTCATACTAATTGTTTTACTTACATTATGTGTTGTATAGCATATTGTATGATGTACGATACTGAAATATCAGAAAAATAATCAATTAGGAGGTGCAAAAAAGACCTTTTGTAATTGCTTTGTTTAGAAAAATACTTATATTTGCGCAAATCTAATTACTGATATCATGGATACACAAAACGAGAATAGAGAGATGCTTTCCCCCTATGTTTCCGTAGACTGCGTTCTTCTCGGCATCAATGATGACAAGCTCACCGTGCTGTTGGCGGAGCGGAAAAGTGAGGAAGGCGAGTTGATCGGCTATAAATTACCCGGCAGCCTGATCTATGAGAACGAGGATTTAGATGACGCCGCCTATCGGATACTGAATGATTCGACCGGCTTGAAGCGTGTCCAATTGAAACAATTCCGTTGTTTCGGTTCTCCCGCCCGTACCTCGAACCGGTTGGACGTGATGTGGCTGGAGGCGACTTCCAAGGTGAAGATCGGACGGTTGATCACGGTCGCTTATCTCGCCTTGTGCAAGAATAGCAGGAAGACGTGTCCGGCCGATAAATCCGACTCGATCCGTTGGTGCCCTATCGACGATCTTCCTCGCTTGCCATTCGATCATAAAGAGATTATCGAGGCTGCCATACAGGAGATCCGTAATTGGGTAGAGAAGGAACCCGCCATCATTTTCGACTATATGCCGATGAAGTTCACGGCGTTCCAGCTCAGGCGCACGTACGAGGTGATCTATAACCGTGAGATGGACGTGCGTAATTTTCATAAGAAGATGAATTCCTTGGATTACGTGGTACCCACGGAGGATATGCAAGATGGGGTCGCCCATCGTGCCGCCCGGTATTATCGGTTTGATAAGGTGAAATATAATCAACAACGTTCGAAGTTTAATAAGATATAAAACCATACGATTATGTGTTTGTTAGGATGTGATATTGGAAGTTCTTCCATCAAGGTCTCTATCGTCGATGAGGAGACCGGGTTAACAATAGGTGCGGATTTTTATCCCAAAGAAGAGGCCCCGATCAAGGCGTTGCGTCCGGGGTGGGCGGAGCAAAATCCGGAGGATTGGTGGTCGTACGTGAAGATCGCTATGAAAGGTGCCATGAGCAAGGCGAAGGTGAAAGGCGAGGATATCAAGGCGATCGGTATCTCGTACCAGATGCATGGCTTGGTGGTGGTGGACAAGAAGATGGAGGTGCTTCGTCCATCTATTATCTGGTGCGATAGCCGTGCTGTTCCTTATGGCGAGCGTGCGTTTAAGAATATAGGCGAGAAGCGATGCTTTCCCACCTATTGAACTCGCCGGGTAATTTTACCGCTTCTAAGCTGGCTTGGATCAAGGAGTACGAGCCGGATATCTACGACCGTATCCATAAGATCATGTTGCCGGGAGATTTCATCGCTATGCGCCTGACGGGGGATATCGTGACTACGGTTTCCGGTTTGTCGGAGGGGATTTTCTGGGACTTCAAGAATAATGCCTTATCGGAGGATTTGATGAATTATTATGGATTCAGTAAGGATCTGATTGCCGATATCCGTCCGACGTTCGGTTTGCAGGGCGAGGTTACCGCCTCGGTCGCGGCCGAGTTGGGACTGAAGAAAGGTACGCCGGTTACCTATCGTGCGGGCGACCAACCGAATAACGCATTATCATTGAATGTATTGAATCCGGGCGAGATAGCGGCTACCGGCGGGACTTCCGGAGTGGTGTATGGTGTGAACGGCAAGGTGAATTACGATACGCTTTCCCGTGTGAATACGTTCGCCCACGTGAACCATACGACGGAGCAGACCCGCTTGGGTGTCTTGTTGTGCATCAACGGGGTCGGTATCCTTAATTCTTGGATCAAACGGAATATAGCGCCGGAAGGTATCAACTATAATGAGTTGAATGATTTGGCGGCTACGGTTCCTATCGGCTGCGACGGCCTTTCGATCTTGCCGTTCGGAAACGGGGCGGAGCGTATGTTGCAGAATAAGCAGATCGATTGCTCGGTTCATGGATTGAACTTCAACATACATACCAAGGCCCATATGGCTAGGGCGGCGCAAGAAGGTATCGTGTTCGCCTTTAAATACGGTATGGATATCATGAATGAGATGGGGATCGATATTCAGGTAATCCGTGCGGGGAACGCGAACTTGTTCTTAAGCCCGATCTTCCGGGATGCCTTGGCGGGCGTGACGGGTACGGTGATCGAACTGTATGATACGAATGGTGCGGTAGGCGCGGCCAAGGGGGCCGGTATTGGCGCCGGTATCTACAAGAACGCAGAAGAAGCGTTCGCTTCCTTGAAGAAGATCAACGTGATCGAGCCGGACGGTTTCAAGGCGAATGCTTATTGCGGGGCGTTCGAGACGTGGAAAGAACGCTTGGAAC
>ENA-OQAA01000805-OQAA01000805.1-human-gut-metagenome-genome-assembly--contig:-NODE-805-length-19525-cov-4.561759_pt1 | contig 19525 bp, 25 predicted proteins | sample MGYA00242489_ERZ504515 | MGnify/ENA primary metagenome ERZ504515 (study PRJEB26092, sample SAMD00036237) | human gut metagenome | host: Homo sapiens | study: EMG produced TPA metagenomics assembly of... | reverse complement strand
GCTCAAATAACAGCTCCCATGAAAAATCCATTGGCATAGCTCCTTTCTCTGATATATTTGAACGTGAAAAAAGGGGATGTGAAAAACTCGATTGAGTTTTTTCACATCCCAAAAAAATGTTCGAAAATTACCCCTGGTATATCAGAAGTTCCTGTACTGCTTCTTTTCGAAGTTTCTCCTCTTCTACTGTCCTCTGTTTTCTTTCTTTATCCATGTAGCAAACTTCATATACAACTGGATTAAAAGATGTGACTTTCATATAAGCAGTGAGTGATAACGGAATAGATGCTACATCTTCTTCCAGATAATGGTCTCCAAGCTCACGGAGAATATCTGCGATTTTATCAATGTCTTCTGTATTTCCAACTTCTACCGTAAACGGTTCACGGTCATACAGTTCTTCATCGTTTTCAATATATTCCATTCCCGGGACACAGGAGATGTCTATTGACTCAATATTCTGCAGGAGTAAAAATGAACCGTTATGATATACTACTTTAAATCCAAAGCAGCACGGATCCTTTGGCTCAAGGGAAATTTCAAATTCATAATCATCCCCGTCGTAAACAACATCCACAAACGGGATCATAAAATTGTATACACGATCATACAGATATATCCGACTGCATATCTTCACTGCGTTCTGTCAGTACCATCTTGCTTCGTTCAAGTTTAAATCCATTTTTGCCTTTCGTATATGTGCAGGTAATACCTGTTCCTTCATCGTCAGCACTTGAAAAATACAATTTCTTTCCATAAGAAAATCTGTAGATGAGATATCTTGACGATTTCGCAACCTGTTTGTAACGTCCGGAAACTTTTTGATACAATACCGTATTAAGTGTATTGTCATTATGCTTTTCCATATAGGTTCTGCCATTTGATTTGAACGTCCGCGATGATGCCTGCACCGTTGTCGTCCTGACATTGGTTATCGCAAAACATCCCAGAACCATAAACAATAACAACAGACATAGTTTCAAATGCTTCCTCTTTGTGTTTTTCATTTTCTTTTTTCTTTTTCGTATTCTTTCAGTTCTTTCAGAGCCTTCTCACCCTGTGGGTAAAGAATGATGATATTAAAGATCGTCATCAGTCCGATTCCAACATCACCAAGATCCCACACAAATGTATATGCTGCAAGGCCGCCGATGAACAGCATCACAAGCGCCAGTACTTTGTATGCAGTCTGTGAAGCCCAGTTATCTCCGAAAAGATATGCAACATTGCATCTCGCATAAAAAAGGATGCCCAGAAACGTCGAAAAACTGAATAAAAACAGCGTCGCCGCAATAAAGATCACACCAAAACGGCCAAGATGATGTTCCATTGCTGTCTGCAGAAGATCCATTCCGGAAAGTCCTGTAACTTTTTCTTCCGGCGCAAGCAGCATGATAAATGCTGTACAGCTGCAGATCACGATCGTATCCACAAATACCCCGAGCGCCTGTACCAATCCGGCTTTGACCGGCTGGTCACATTCTGCCGCTGCTGCCGCACACGGAGCAGATCCGGAACCTGCTTCATTCGAAAACAGTCCACGTTTGATTCCATTCATTAGGACTGCGCCAAAACCGCCGGCTGCTGCCTGTCGGAATCCAAATGCTTCCTCAAAAATTCTTGCAAAAACACCCGGCAAACTTCCAAGATTCATCACAATGATCAGAATCGTGATTGCAAAATAGCATACCGCCATGACCGGCACTACCATATCCAGGATCTTAACTGTCGCATCTTTACGAAGCACTATCACAGCAGCCACAGCAACAAGTACTACCGTCATATAGATCGGCGGAATGGAAAATGCATTTTTAAATGAAGAAACAACAGAATTGCTGATCACTTGACTGATACCGCACCAGCAGATCAGACCGGAGATTGCAAACAACACAGAAATCACCACTTTGTTTCTCTTTTTCTTCTGTTTTTCTTCTACATATGCATGAATATAATACGCCGGACCGCCGCGGTAACCTCCGTACAGCGGATCTTTTTCTTTATAAAGCTGTGCCAGTGTCGCTTCAATAAAAGCTGTTGATGAACCGATAATTGCCGTCACCCACATCCAGAAAACCGCACCGGCGCCGCCTGCCGAAATTGCCGCAACAACACCGACCAGATTTCCCATACCGACACGAGTTGCCGTCGAAACGATCAGTGTCTGAAATGAAGACAGACTGTTTTTTTCTTGTTTCTTCTCAACCAGTGCCTGCACCATATCCGGTAACAGGCGAATCGGCAGAAAACGCGTCCGAACCGTAAAATAAATTCCTGTAGGAATCAGTAATATAATCAGAAGCGAAATCCCCAGAGTGCTGCCGCCCGGCAGTGGAATCTGCACCAGATCTCCCCACAGAAAACTATATACTTTCTCAATCAGAGTAACTATCATACTTTAACCCCTCTTCCATACTCACAACATCCGGGATACATGCTGCTCATGTCATCTACAACAGCCTGATTCCCGACAGATACCATAATAGTATAGCCCATATTAACCCTTAAACGCAAGTACTTTTAGGGTTTAAAGTCAAAAACTTTAAATAATTAAATCTTTCACCTTACCAAAACTGTTCACATATATCCAGTGTAAACTTTCTTGCTTCCTCTACCGCCATATTCATATCCGCCGGCGAAACTCTTCCTTTTAATAAAATCACATCATCTTATTTGTCGTTGAAAATAAATAGTTTATTTACTGGCAATCAAGCTTTCAACTATGTTTGAAGCCTACAGCATCGTTTAACATGGAATTTCATCAAGTATTGTTTGCATTATCTAAATACCATTGGTTCACTGGTAACATTCCGCGAGGTGTTTTTTGTGAACAAAGTTCACAGAAAACCCGAGAGTTGCGGCGCGGGGACTTATTTCACATCCCCTTTTTTCGTATTACTACATCTTTTAAATTTCCAGCAGTTCTTCACTTTTACAGCCGATTTCTCTTGCCAGACTTAACACATCAATCGCCCTTGTATGGTTGATATCCCTCTGACGCTGTTCAAAAAGCTGGATCTGACGAAGTGCCACACCACTCCTCTTTGCCAGCTCGCTCTGGGACAGACCGGATAACATCCGAAGCCGCTTCAAATTGGTTTCCACATAGTACTGATCCCATTTTTCATTTATGGTTTCTACAAATCTGGAAATATCCATTTCGTGATAAACTGGATACATGTTTAAAATCTCTTCGATTGAGACCGCATGATAGATTTTCATGAAGCTTCGCCCTGTGTACCATTGATAATAGGCCAGTGCCAACCACACCAGTACTCCGGAGATTTATCCAGATACATTTCATCTTCCAGTTCTGGAATCAACAGACCTGATTTCCGAATTACTTCTTTTACCAGTTCACACCCGGTCTTTCCTGCCACATAAGTCGGATTTCCTGTCTGAAACTGCATTGACACATCCGATACCAGAAACATCTCATAAAACTGATTCGGAGGAAACTCATACGTATTTACCGCATAATCCATCATATCTCCAAGTATTTTTTGTGCATTATTCAAATAATCTTCAGAATAAGCGTGGATCATCATTTTCCATTTCCTCTCGCATAATATCCAATATAAACAGTTCGTTTAAATCTGCTTTCTGTCGTTTACTCATTCGATATTCTTTTCTGGCGGCACGCTCCCGCTCTATTTTCTTTATATAGTACGCCTGCATGTCAACCGGTTCACTTTTTACATATTGGATTTTTTCAAATGCCTGCGGACTTTTCAACACAATCTGCTCACCAAGTTTCCCAAGCTGCATAGCTTCCGAAAGCTTCTGTAACGAGATTACCCCTGCCACAAAATCCTGTGCAAACGAAAAATAAGAATCATCCGCCCGATATCCTATAATCACATCATATTCTGAAATATCCAGCAAAAAATGTTCTTTCAGATATCTTTTCCCCTCTTCTGCAATGCTTCCATTCTGCCAGTATGTCCTATTGGCAGCCAATAATGCAAGCCAATTTAAAATATTATACTTGCCATTATTCAGATTCAGCACCCGAAGCCCTTCCAAATCCAGCTTATATTGATTGACATATCCATTTGTCTGTTTTGCACATGCCCATTCTCTCGCCAGTTCTATTTCCTCGGTACAGTAAAATCCTCTTCCGTAATCATTATTTCTTACACCTTTTCCATATTCCGGTTTTTCCAGAATGATCTGTGAGCCATGGTATAACGTTCTTTCCATCTCATCACCCCTTTTACTTTATTGTATCTCTTGTGCGATATAGTTTCAAGTATTTTCTTTACCGTTATTTTGACTTTTAGGGTCTACCCACGCCATTCATCCTCACGTCCAGTTTTATCTTCCACCTGGATAGAAGCCTTGTTATTTTCCGGAAGTTTTCTGACTTCTGACAGTAATTTTTTCATCCTGCCAGTCGCTCCGTCCCTGTTCTTCCAGTTCCATGTCATACAATTTTCTTATCATGCTGTCCATAATGTTCCGAACCTGCTCTGGTTCCAATTCTCCCTTCTATGAGCATATCTAAATATTTACACCTTGTTACAGATTTGAAGATATAAAAAAAGAGACCAGAATTCAAATTTCCAGTCTCTTCCATTCTTCTATAATCACTCAAAAAACTACGAACATTTTGTTTTAACAAATGCAATAATGTCGTCATTTTTCTTCATGTGCTTTCTCGACTCCAGCCGCCTCTGTGGATACAAGAGAGTGCAGCCGATGCTTTGAATACGGATTGCAAAATCAAGCCATTTATTGTTCATTTTTACGCCTCTCAATAGCTGTAATTCTTTACCTGGAACAGGTTACTTCTCCATCCTCTTTGCTATAGTCAAACTTCCCATCATTTTTCTCTTCCAAAGCTTTTATCATATGGTAGGTATATTCATTATACGGCGTAGGAATCCCAAGTTCCCGCCCCATGCGGACCAACGCGCCTGAGAACATATCAATCTCCGTATGGCGTCCCGCATCCAGATCCTGCAATGTGGAATATCTGGCTGATGGGGGAACGGCACTTCCATGTCCAGAGGATGCAGCAGCCTTACTTATATCGATTCCTTTTGCAGAAGCAATGGCTTCCAGTTCTCTTCTAAGTCCGTCGCTGATTGCTTTCATATGAACGCTGTCCTGGTAACAGCCAACTCCTGCCCCTAGAATTGCCTGGGGCAGATTATTGCATACATTCAGCCGGAATTTGCTCCACATTTCTTCCCTGATATATTCTGTAGAGCGATAATGCAGTCCGGTATCTGCAAAAAGAGCCTCAATGGCCTGCACACGTTCACTGTCATAGGGTGCGCAAGGCTCTCCGAAAATAATGCCAATGGTGGTTTCCGGGTTAAAACAATATCCATTTTCCTCTTTATGGGAAGCAACTTTTATTACCGAATAGATCACATGGGAAGCTCCAATTTCATCGGAAATCAATTTCTCACTGTCCACGCCGTTCATAAGACTCATGACCGTGGTATTCTCTCCTGTAACCTGGCGGATGCTGTCCATTGCACCTGGCAGCGCTCCATATTTCAAAGATACGATCAGCAGGTCTATCCCTTTTGCTTCCTGGGGTGTCCATACTTCCGGATGATAAACCTCATCATTGATCGTGCAGCCTTTTTTCAATTTCTCCGCACGCTTACCCTCTGCAAGAACTCCCAGCCGGATATCCTTCCGCCTGGAAAGCCCCCATATCACATAAGACCCAACCGCACCTGCGCCAAGAACTGCAACTGTTTTTATCTTCATTGTCTTAACCTCCCATGTATATTTTCCCTTCTAGACAGATATTACTATTTTATCATTATCTGATAAAAACTCCATACAAAAATTCTTGCTTTTTTCTACTTGACTCCACAATCCAGGCGGTCTATTCTTTAAACAGACATAAGATTGAGAATCTTTTCGCAACATATTTTACCATTTATTTTTTGGGGGATTTTTTCATATGAAGGTTGTCATCGCAATTGATTCTTTAAAAGGAAGCTTAAGCTCAATAGAAGCCGGAATGGCCATCAGGGAAGGAGTTCTTCGGGCAAAGCCGGATGCAGAAGTCATCGTAAAACCTCTCGCAGACGGCGGAGAGGGCACTACGGACGCTTGATCGAAGGCATGAACGGAGAGCGGATCGATCTGACCGTCACCGGACCCATGCACACTCCGGTCAAGGCTCATTATGGATATCTGAAAGACAGCAATACCGCTGTCATGGAAATGGCTTCCGCTGCCGGAATCACACTGGTTCCAGATGATGCAAAGGATCCTCTTCTTGCTACCAGCTACGGTGTGGGCGAAATGATAAACCATGCCCTCCAAAAGGGTTGCCGCAATTTTATCATTGGAATCGGCGGAAGCGCCACCAACGACGGCGGCATCGGTATGTTAAAAGCTCTTGGCGTACGTTTTTTGGATGAAAATGATGTGGATGCAGGCGAAGGCGGACAGGCACTGGCGAAGGTTTCCAGAATCGACATTTCCGGCCTGAATCCGCTTTTAAGAGAAGCTCATATTCAGGTGGCATGCGATGTGAATAACCCTCTTTGCGGTGAAATTGGTTCCACATATGTTTACGGTCCGCAAAAAGGTGTGACAGAAAATCAGAAAAAGCAATTAGATGAAGATATGGCACATTTTGCGCAAATCACTTCCCAAGCTCTGGGAACGGATTACTGCAATACCCTGGTGCCGGTGCTGCCGGAGGCTTGGCTTCGCCTTTCTCTCCTACCTGGGGGCGACGCTGACGCCTGGGATCGAACTGATTCTGAATGCTGTAGGACTGAAGCAGGAACTTTCTGATGCGGACGTGGTAGTCACCGGTGAAGGCCGCCTGGATTTTCAGACAGCCATGGGAAAAGCCCCTGTAGGCGTGGCAAAGCTGGCAAAAAAGCACCATGCAAAGGTTATCGCATTTGCCGGAAGTGTCACAAAGGAAGCTGCCGCCTGCAATAAAGAGGGAATTGATGCTTTTTTTCCAATTTTACGAAATGTCTGCACACTTGCGGAGCTATGGATCCTGCCACTGCAAAAAACAATATGACTGCCACTGCCGAGCAGGTCTTCCGGCTGCTTTAAGCGATATAATGGTTTAATTCTGGCTGTAAACCGAATTACATTATATCGCCTTTCTCCATTTATCCTATTAAAACTTTCTTCCCCTCAAACGCAAACCCATAATGCCTGATCCGCTCCTGTGTAATCCCCAGTGCCAGAAGCTCTGCATCGTATTTTTTCTCTATTATCTGATCGAGTGCAGATTCCACAGTATCTTCAAGTGTTTTTTCCGAATCTGGCTCACGCACCTTAAATTCCAAAATAATTGCATTATCCCGCTTGCTCTTGGGAAGCAGCATTACATCATATCTTCCAAAACCACTTTCTCTGTTAGAACGAACATCATAACGATCTCTGATTTCTATCAGAAGCCCCAGCACAAATCCATGGTAAAAACGTTCCGGTTGTGTTCTCTCAGAGACATATTTTCCAACATCAAAGCTGCTGAACGTTGCAAGTGCAACATCATTCATATACAGATTCATAGCCTTAACATTTCCCTCAAGTAAGGCTCTGATAAATTCATTATAATTTGATGCTACCGGAGCAAACCATCCTTTAAACATATTAGAAAACATGCTTACCGTTTCCAGATTTGTTATATCCAGATGATACCATGGCTCCAGCGTCATTCCCCGATATTCCACGTCCTCCACTTTCAAATACCCACTTGCCACAAGCAGACTCCATATTGCACTTTCATCCTGCTCTAACTGGCTGAATACAACCTGCTCATCAAAGCTGACAGTAACCAGTTCTCCATTTAAAAGCCTTTCCATCTGCTTTTTCATGTCAGCCGAAGCCGTCTGGATTAATTTGCTGATAAGTGCATTAGAACTTGTTGCCGCCCAATATGGCTTTAGTTTCTTTTCCTTCAGATAATTCGTAATTGACCAGGGATTGTAAATATCCCGCCTCTGACCAAAAATAAATCCATCATACCATTGTTTTACTATCTGTTTTTTCTCAGACATTCCAAACGCATCTAAGGCTGAAAAGACCTCTTCTTCTGTAAAACCGAAGCAATCTGCATACTGCTCTGATGTAGTCGTAATCACCGCAAGATTATTTAAGTCCGAAAATACGGATTCTTTTGACACACGGGTAATCCCAGTCATCACCGCTCTTTCCAGATAAGGATTTGTTTTAAAGGCTGCATTAAAAAGCCCCCTCATAAATCCGATAAATTCATCCCAATATCCATGTATATACGCTTCCTGCATGGGCGTATCATATTCATCCAGAAAAATCAAAACCTTTTTTCCATATAATAATTTTAAGTATTTGGAGAGATTTTTCAGCGCATCCTGTGCTGTCACATCATTCATTTCTTCCGTGACAGACAATATATTCTGCTTCTCGCTTTCAGAAAAGCACTCCTGCTGTTCCAAATAGCGATGCTGTCTATACACATCCACAATAATATTTTTAATCTTCTGAACCGCATCCTCATAATTATTCTGCTTCACATCTGCAAAGCTAATAAAAATCACCGGATAGGTTCCCTGCAGCTCGCGATATTTCTCCTCTTCCCAAATGGAAAGTCCCTCAAAAAGGTCTCCTCTTTCTGCATACTGTCTTGAAAAAAAACAGTTCAGCATACTCATATTCAGTGTTTTTCCAAATCTCCTCGGACGGGTAATAAGGGTAATATCATCTGCATTTTTCCACCACTGCCTGATGAAATCCGTTTTATCAATATAAAAATAGTGGTTTTCTCTTAAAGAAACATAATCCTGTTTTCCAATACTGATAACCTGTCCCATACCTCACCCTCGCTTTCAAATGCTACGTCTCAAATTAATTCTCGTGGAACCGCGAACTCCGCCTGCGGCTACGTTTGCGTAGCGTAATAATTTGATGCTACGCCTTAAATTATTACTTCATTATACACTATCATCTGAATGCTTTACAAGAACAAGACCACCGGTAGCCACAAAATATTGCCAACCGATGGTCTCCTCCATTTACTCTCTCCCGACCCGGGATGCCATCTTCTCCTTATACATCTCCTGATCCGCTTCCCCCTCTTCTACAAAAAGAATTTCGCAGGAATTATGAACCTGATTCAAAGTTTCCGGTTCATAATCTCCACTGTAACTGATACATACATCTTCTTTATCGAAAGCTGCTCTTAATTCATCAGCAATGTAATTATTTAAGTAAAAATCAGGAGCTTTCATAAATTCCTCCCTTTCTGACTCATATAAACTTTCTATTCATGAGCTTCACAGCAATGTATTCCTCGAATCATTACCTGCAGACAACATACATAAAATCGTTTTCTGTAATTTAGACCTACGAAAAAAGAGCCGACAGATACAGCCAGCCCTTTTATCACAAGCATTAACAGCCTTTTATTATGTATGTACCGGGCAAGTAGCAGGCTCTAACGCTTCATTTCAAAATCCTGCCCTATATTGTGATGCATCTCGATTGTCTGCTGCATTTCCTGAGGGTCTGTCCATAACATATCCCCACTGACGGTATTTTTCATAGCACTGGCTGCATTTCCATATTCCAGCGCAGCCTGGCAGTTTCCATTCTCCTTTAATAATCCATACAGGAAACCGGAAATATAAGCGTCTCCGCTTCCGATTCTGTCTACAACCTCAATTTTCTCATAAGGCTTTTCTTCATAATAGCTGTCTGTTTTTTTCTCATAGATTACAGAACCAAAAGTATGGGACTTGGGACTGTGCACGATTCTCTGGGTTGCTGCAACTACAGCAATATCATATTCATCAGAAAAACTTTTCAGGATTTCTTTTATATCCCCTGTTTTTCCAAATGTGAGATTAGCTGTGGATTCTGAGCAGAAAAAGATATCTACAATGGGCAAAATCTTTGTAATGCAGTCTCTTGCCTCATCTCCGGTCCACAAATTCCCCCTGAAATTTACATCAAATGAGATCAATGCACCTTTTTCTTTGAATTTTTTCATCATTTCAATAGCATTTTCCCTTACCGGACCGCCAAGTCCCAAGGTAATTCCGCTGGTATGGAAGCATCTTGTATTTTCATACATTTCTTCTGGAAAATCTTCTAAAGATAATTTATTCACAGAAGAATACTTGCGGTCGTAAACCACCTGCGGTTTACGAGGATCTGCGCCATATTCGTAATAGTAAATTCCCAGTCTGGAATCTGCACTGTCATCTCCAGCCAGGTAATCCGTGTCAACACCGTTTCTTCTGATCTCCCTTTTCGCATAATTTCCAATGGCATGAGATGGAATCTTGGAGATAATACCTGTAGTAAGCCCCAGGTTGGCTGCGCCAACAGCTACATTTAATTCTGCCCCGCCCAGCTGTTTCTCAAATCTGGTGCCTTGGGTTAAACGCTCGTTTCCTTCTGGTGATAAACGAAGGAGCACTTCGCCTAATGCCAGCATATCAAATTTTTTTTCCATTTTATTATCCTCTTATATCCTTTACGATTTCTGCTGCTTCTCTGGTCAGCTTCTCAATTTCATCAAATCTGCCTTCTGTGATCAGTTTGCCTTTTACCATCCAGCTTCCTCCACAGGCAAAAATGCGGTCATATTCCAGATATTTTTTTACATTCTCCGGATTGATTCCGCCTGTTGGCATAAAACTTAAGGAAGTATACGGTGCTGCCATTGCCTTGATAAATGCCAGTCCACCAGCTTGCTCCGCCGGGAAAAATTTAATTACGGAAAGGCCTCTGCGTACTGCCTGGGCCGCCTCAGATGGTGTGATGCAGCCTGGAAGTACCGGAATCTTTTTCTCAATACAGTAATCGACAATTTCCGGGTCAAAGCCAGGGCTTACAATAAATTCAGCACCTGCATGAACAGAACGGTCTACCTGCTCTACAGTGAGTACAGTTCCTGCTCCAACCAGCATCTCCGGGTGTGCTTCTTTCATAAGGCGGATGGCTTCACCTGCCGCTGCAGTTCTGAACGTTACCTCTGCACAGGCAAGTCCTCCATTGCAAAGAGCATCCGCCAGCGGCACTGCATCTTTCTCATTTTCAATTACTACAACCGGTACAATTCCCATTTTTTTAATTTTTTCCAATACTGTGTTCATACTTCTCCTTTTTCACCACTTAATTACTACGAAAATCCCGTCTAACAATAGACATGATCGTTTCGTGAATATATCAAATTCATCATACCATTTTTTTATTTTCAACAGATAAGCTCTATTTTTTAGCAGATATTTCTTTTTTATTGTAGAATTCATCTGATGTGCTTATAATATATCTCACCATACTCTATTTGCAATATGTAATTACTACCAATTATTCCCTTCATTTTTAGGTTATTTTTCCATTTTGACAGTTCTTTTTTACAAGTTTCCTGTAACTATAACCTTTTGCTTTGGTTTGTCATAAAATATTCCCTGTAAAATCATTTTGACATTCCATTTAAAGCATGATAATATAATTAGTATAAAAAAGGTGCTACTGATAGACGGTTAGTCCGATTTTATGTATACACAAAGTAGTCGCTCAGTTTGTCGGTGATATGCCCCTTGTCAAGTAGACAGGTGAAATATCTAAAGGTAAGCGACAAAAATACCTACATTTCATTTTGGAGTGTAGGTATTTTTATGCACACCATTTCTCTTTATATTTTTTAATTCGTTTGTTTTCTGGAATAGGATATTCTACTGGTATGTCAGATTTCAGTGCTTCTTGACGTACTTCTAGGGGTGTTTTGCAGCAATACCTATCCTGTGGACGTTCTTCACTATAAAATCTTATATAATCCTTTATTGCAAATCTTAATGAGGATTCATCAGTTATTTCGTACATCTGATACATTTCTGCTTTGATAATTCCCCAGAAACCTTCTGTTGGTCCATTATCAATACAATGTCCAACCCGAGACATGGATTGTCTCATTTCTTGTTTTACAAGTTTCTTTTTAAACATTTTGCTGGTATACTGGAATCCCCGATCTGAATGAAAAATCGGCTTTGCACAGGGGTTCAACGCAATTGCCTTATCAAAAGTTTTAAATACTAATTTATTATCATTTCTGGCACTAACAGCATATGACACAGGATATCTATCATACAGATCTATAATGGCACTTAAATACAACTTCTTTTTTTTTACCTGGCACTTTAAATTCAGTCACATCAGTAGCCCATTTTTGATTGGGTGCAGTTGCGTAAAAATCTCTTTGTAATATATTTTGTGTTGTTTCATCTGCATTGGCATTCCTATATTTTTTCTTCTTTTTTCGTATAACGGAATGGATTCCCAGTTTTTTCATAATTCTGTGAACTCTATTTTTGCTGTACTTTGTTTGATTAAAATGATTGATCCAAGAAGTCATTCTCCGATACCCTAAGATATGACTAAAGCGTTCATCATACTCCTTAATGAGCTCTGCAAGTTTGATGTTTTCCATTTCATCCTCAGGTGTTTCACGGTGTAGCCATTTATAATAAGCAGCTCTTGCGACCTCCAAATGTTTACACATCCATCCAATACTCCAGTTTTTCTCTGTATGAAAATATTCTATCGCAAGATATTTTGATTCATGACGAACCTTACCCAGCCTCACATCCTTTCGAAGTCTTTCACTTTTTTTAACAATTCAACAACCATATCCTTTTCTTCCAGCTGACGCTTTAGTCGTAAGTTTTCACGTCTCAAACGTTCTAATTCATCTACTTCATCATCTGTTTTACGTTGACCGCGTCTGTCAGTTAATCCGGATTCCCCATCACTATCATATTTCTTTACCCAAGAATAGACCTGACCGTAAGAAACATTGAATTTTGTAGCTGTATTCTTATAGTCACGATTATGGTTGATGCAATAATTAACGATTTCTTTTCGTTCCTCAAGTGTTGTTTTTCTTCGTGCCTCTGCCATATAGACCTCCCGTTTTGGATTATAATCTTGAACTCTCTATTGGCATTATACACCTTAATCCAACTTCGCAAAACAGAACGACTAGATATTGCATATTTAGCGATGATATCGTCAACAGTCCCTTCTCCATTTAGAACTGCTTCTACGCATCGGAGTTTAAACTCCTTTGAATAAGTTCTATTTCTATTCGATGGATGACAAAATGCAGCTATCCCATGAATTTGATATTCATTAATCCATCCTTTTAGTGTTGAATATCCTATACTGTATTTATCAGCAAGGAACTGAATAGAACCTATACCATCCAGATATTCCTGCGATACTTTAGCTCTAAACTCAGGTGAATGTTTTGATTTTGGCATGAAAAATACCTCCAAAGTAACAGATTTTTATATTTAATCTGTCTACTTTAGAGGTATCATATCACGGACCGGGGCGGCTATTTTTGTGGCTTATTAGTATCTTTGCCGAATGTGTATCCGGCACAAAAGCAAGTAATGCCAAAACTCATTACTGCAATAAAGTCCAAAATACTCATTGGCTTAGCCCTCCTTTCCGTTTGATTCCCTTCCGGGTTTCTATGTAATCAGAGGGTCACAGTCCCTCTGCCGAAGGACTAACCGCCTACCGTTATGGTAGCACCCAAATATAATTATATCAGTTGTATTCTTTTTTTACAATTAGTAATTGTCTCTAATTTCTGCTTATCTTAAAAGATAAATTTTCTATTCCCCCATCGTCAACATCGTATCAATACAAGCCTTCGCCTTCACTCTCACATTCTCATCCAGCTTGATCTCTTCTCCGCCCTGACCGCAGACGCAATTATAAACATCCATCAATGTAGTCAGTTTCATATTGTGGCATACGCAGTCCTTTGACAGCGGATAAAATTTCTTGTCCGGGCACTCGTACTGGAGATGCTGGACAATGCTGTTCTCGGTGCCGATAATAAATTCTTTAGCATCGCTTTCCTCGGCATATTTCATAATTCCGGTAGTACTTCCAATATAATCTGCCATTGCAGAAACCTCTGGCAGACACTCTGGATGAACCAGTAACTTCGCTTCCGGATGAGCGGCTCTGGCTTTTTTCACATCTCTTACAGACATTCTAAGATGAGTTGGACATCCCCCGTGAACGAACTTGAACGTTTTTTGCGGAACCTGCTTCTCCACCCATGCGCCAAGGTTGCAGTCCGGGATAAACAGGATCTTGTCATTGTCGATATTGTTCACAATCTTCAACGCAGAAGAAGAAGTTACGCACACATCACAGATTGTTTTCAGTTCGGAAGTGGTATTAATATAAGCCACAACTGTGTAGTCCGGATTGGACTCTTTCAGTGCGGAAAGCATCTCCACATCCAGCTGCTCTGCCATTGGACATCCTGCGCCGCTATTGGAAAGGTAAACCTTTTTCTCCGGAGAAAGAATTTTTACTGTTTCTGCCATAAATCTTACACCACACATCAGCACGTTCTTCTGCGGAGCCTTAGCCGCCTGCTGGCTCAGTCCATAAGAATCACCTGTGTAATCTGCTACCTCCAGAATCTCATGGCTCTGGTATGCATGCGCCAGAATGCAGATATCTTTTTCCTTCTTTAAACGCAGAATTTCATCCTGCAGCTGTCTTGTTGTCATCATAATCGTTTTTCACTCCTGTGTTTTCATTTATTCCGGAACTTTAATTTTCCATGTATACCCGAATGTGTTCTTAAATATCTTCTTACCCTCATTGGCTGCTAATAGCTCCACTCTTTTCGGACATTTTCTTAGGATTATATTACCTGCCGTCCTCACTGTCAATAAAAAAGTTTACAGCTATCTTGTCAATTGTAAAGTTTAGTGATATACTACAGGGCATGTCGTTCGGAAAATTTGAATCCGCGCGCACAATTGCAATCATTCACAGAGAAATTTTATAAGCCTGCGCTTCAGATTATTTTTGCAAAATTTCTCTGTACACCAAATTTATCCACGAAAAAAGGACCATCAATTATGAAAACAGATATCCTCATCGCAGGAAGCGGCTGCTCCGGTCTTTACTGTGCCCTCCAGCTTCCCCGCGACAAAAAAATCACCGTCATCACCAAGTCCGACCTTACCAGTAACGATTCCTTTCTCGCCCAGGGCGGCATGTGCATGCTGAAAGAACAGTCCGACTATGACAGCTTTTTCGAAGACACCATGAAAGCCGGACACTACGAAAATGACAAAAAATCCGTAGAGATCATGATCAAAACCTCCCCGGAGGTTGTCAGGGATCTTGTTTCTTACGGTGCCCAGTTCGAGCGAAACGAAGACGGCAGCCTTGCCTACACCAAAGAAGGCGCCCATTCCACCAACCGTATTATTTTCCACGAGGATGTAACCGGAAAAGAGATCACCAGCACCCTGCTCCGCGAAGTCCAGAAGCTTTCCAATGTAGAACTTCTGGAATACACCACCCTGGTTGATATTCTGGAAAAAGACAACCACTGCTACGGCGCTGTGATCCGCCGTCCAGATGGTTCCCTTGACACCGTTACTGCAACCTATACCGTTCTGGCCAGCGGAGGGGTAGGTGGACTTTACAGACATTCCACCAACTTCCGCCACCTTACCGGCGACGCACTTGCTATTGCAGGTAAGCATAATATTGAACTGCAGAACCCGGATTACGTGCAGATCCACCCTACCACCTTCTACACCAAACATCCGGAAGACCGCAGCTTTCTGATTTCCGAATCTGTCCGTGGCGAAGGTGCCAGACTTTACGACAAAAACATGAACCGTTTCGTAAACGAGTTGCTGCCCCGTGATCTTCTTTCCCAGAAAATTCACGAACAGATGGCAAAAGACGACACCGACTTTGTCTGGGAAGACCTGCGCACCATCCCGGCAGAAACTCTTCGCCACCATTTTCCAAACATTGTTGAACACTGCAGGGAAATGGGCTATGATGTTTTCAAAGAATGTATCCCGGTTGTTCCGGCACAGCATTATTTCATGGGCGGCGTAAAAGTGGATTATCATAGCCGTTCTTCCATGGAAAATCTCTATGTAGTAGGAGAAGCTGCCTGCAACGGTGTCCATGGCAAAAACCGCCTGGCAAGCAACTCCCTGCTGGAAAGCCTTGTTTTCGCAAGACGGGCAGCGCAGGATATGGCAGAGCACGATCTTAAGAATGCTTCACCCCAGAATGCCATCGAAGTTGCTGATTACCTTGCTTCCCACGTAGACTTCACCCCATACCAGGACATCCAGACTCTGGCCAAAACTTATCACCATCTTGCCACACAGGCCATCACCCTTGGCCAAAATCCAGAAGGCAGAAAGGAATTTTTATATGTATGATCAGGTAACTCTCGGATTAAATGTTGATCCGTTCATTTTAAGCGCATTAAAAGAAGATATCACAAGCGAAGACGTATCCACTAACAGCGTTATGCCCAATCCCACCCCAGGCGTTGTAGATCTTATCTGCAAAGAAGATGGAATCATCTGCGGACTCCAGGTTTTTGAGCGTGTTTTCACACTTCTGGATCCATCCACCAGAGCTGAATTCTATGTAAAAGATGGAGACACGTAGAAAATAAACAGCTTGTGGGAAAAATTTACGGAGATATCCGTGTGCTCCTTTGCGGAGAAAGAACCGCCCTTAACTATCTCCAGAGAATGAGCGGAATCGCCACCTACACCAGCCAGGTTGCAGCTCTTCTTGAGGGAACCGGGATCAAGCTTCTGGACACCAGAAAAACCACCCCGAACAACCGTATTTTCGAGAAATATTCCGTTCGTGTAGGCGGCGGCAATAACCACCGCTATAATCTTTCCGACGGCGTTCTTCTCAAGGACAATCACATCGGTGCCGCAGGAGGCGTAAAACAGGCCATCTCCATGGCAAAAGCCTACGCTCCTTTTGTCCGCAAAATTGAAATAGAGGTAGAAAACCTGGATATGGTAAAAGAGGCAGTAGAAGCTGGTGCGGACATTATCATGCTGGATAATATGACCACTGAACAGCTGAAAGAATCCATCGACTACATTGCCGGACGTGCCGAAATTGAAGTTTCCGGAAATGTAACAAAAGAAAATATTGCCAGACTCACTGGTTTGGGTGTAAATTATGTATCAAGCGGAGCACTTACACATTCTGCTCCTATTATGGATTTATCTATGAAGAATCTTCATCCGGTGGAGTAAGCCCTATTCGGCTGAACTCCCCCACCGACAGTAATTATCAGAATGGAAGTCACCTGTTTCCCGCCATCAACACGTCCCAAAACATGTTTGACAAAGGCTCTACACGGTAACAGGTAACTTTCATCACAAACCAGCAGACAGGAGATAAAAAATGAAAGGTGAAGAAAGACGAAAACAACTTCTGAATATCCTATCTTCCAGCAATAATCCCGTTTCCGGCGGTACCTTATCTAAGGAATTAAATGTAAGCCGCCAGATTATTGTCCAGGATATTTCTCTCCTGCGTGCCAACGGAGCTACCATTTTTTCCACCAACAAAGGCTATCTGCTCCAGGAGGACAGGAAATATTCCAGAGTTTTTAAGGTTTATCACACAGATGATCAGGTTGAAGAAGAATTAAGCACCATCGTAGATGCCGGCGGCCAGATTCGCGACGTATTCGTCTACCACAAGGTCTACGGCGTGCTGAAAGCTGACATGGGAATCAAATCCCGCCGCGACATCCGCGCCTACATGGAGGAAATCAGCACCGGCAAATCCAGCCTTCTGAAAAATGTAACCTCCGGCTATCACTACCACACCATCGACGCCGAAAGCGAAGAAATCCTGGATGCCATTCAGGAAGAACTTCAGCAGAAGGGGTTTCTTGCGAAATTACAGGACTACGAGCCCGTGGATTTCTGGGGCGGTCAGGAATAAAAACGAAAAAAGTTCAAGAACCAGGCTGAGCACACGTCTCATCCTGGTTCTTGTTATTCCAAAAGAATTTCAATCAACTCTGTTATATTTAGAATATTTGAAAATATAAGGAAAAAGCAATCTGTTACCTTCGTCTGACTATTTTGCTTTCCTGGTAATAGCGTTCCTTGTTCTTATACATTCTTTCATCTGCTTCTTTGGCAATGTCATAGATGTTATCCCATTCTTTCTCAGAACTGAAAACATATCCCCATGAGATTGTCATAGAATCCACCAGTTTCCCATGCCATTGTGCAACACGCCGGTCAAAGCTTTCTATTATGCTTTGAAATTCCTTTGTATTTCCGGTGATGATCACAACAAACTCATCTCCTCCGATTCTGTAAACATTTCCATACTTTCCAAAACTTTCCCTCATACAATTGGCCGCTGCACATATAAGTTCATCGCCTGCAGCATGTCCAAGAGAATCATTTGTATGTTTTAGGTTATTAAGATCCAAGGAAATATATATCCATTCCTCGCGGAGATCAAGGTTGTTTATCCTTTCTTCGTATGCATGTCGGTTAAAGCATCTTGTAAGTTCATCTGTGTTTGATATGTACAGCAGTTTTTCTTTTTCATATTTTTCTTTCATAACTCTTGAAAGCAGGTAGAACATACAGCAGGAAGCCAATACAAGATACACGCCAACTATGAGAACCGCAAAAATATTTCCTTGCCGATAAAAGGAACTGTCTATAGTTACAGCTACAATATAGTCATCATACTGACTGAGTAAACATTTGCAGCGTTTTCCACCTATCCTTATGAGTCGGACATCTGTCTCGCCGCTTTTTTTATCAGATGATACAACAAGCCCTTCCAGTTTCACGCCTATCTGTCTGGAATCCGTAGCACCTTTTACAATTTTGGTCTGGGAGTCTGCCACGAAAATTTCGATTCCCTTATAAACAGGCATATCACTTACTACAGCGGAGATTTCATTTTGCTTTAGTTCTTTAAGCAGACGCTTTGGTTCGATGCCGATCTGGATCATTCTGGTACCGGCTTCGTTCCATGTAATGGCATACATCAGTTCCTTTCCTTCAGCGGTATTCGGAGTAACATCCTGACACATGGTAAGATTTTTATTTTTAAGCATGGGCTTAAAATATTCCATCTGCTCTCCGGAGTCAAAACTGAAGCCATAGTATTTTGGCAAAGTACCACTGTAGATATATCCGTTTTTATCAAACAGATGAATTTCGTCTACTAATATCAAATCTGCTATTTTCTGCAATTCTTCTACATCATATTCCACCTGTGGTTTTGCATCTATAATATAGGATACAGCCTTTGCTCTTACTATATAATCGTCCTTTAGCGATTCGATGAGTCCATTTTCACTATCATCATTTTTATTGAGCACGGTGATAACACGATCCAGCAGTACTTTTGACATCCTGTATGTATTACTGTCATTGACATACTTTAAAATTCCGGCTTCAAGCAATAATGCAATCGCAATGGTTGCAAACGCTAAAAAAACAAGCTTTTTTTTCTTTATAAATATATTTTATCATAATTTCCATATGTAAACCATACATAATTTGCATGAATTTTCTCCGAAATTACCGTTCGGTTACTGTTCACTCCGTTCACAGTAACGCGCTTCGCGATGCACAGAAATCATGCATTCGCATGATTTCGCGCCGCAATTCTCGGGTTTTCTGTGAACTTTGTTCACAAAAAAACGCCTCGCGGAATG
>ENA-OQAA01000803-OQAA01000803.1-human-gut-metagenome-genome-assembly--contig:-NODE-803-length-19570-cov-2.479658_pt1 | contig 19570 bp, 18 predicted proteins | sample MGYA00242489_ERZ504515 | MGnify/ENA primary metagenome ERZ504515 (study PRJEB26092, sample SAMD00036237) | human gut metagenome | host: Homo sapiens | study: EMG produced TPA metagenomics assembly of... | reverse complement strand
CTTGTATTAAGAGAGAGATTTTTTTACTTAAATAAATAATTCAATTAGTTATGACTAAACAGAAGAAATTCATTACTTGTGATGGTAACCAGGCTGCTGCACATATCTCGTATATGTTCTCCGAAGTAGCTGCCATCTACCCCATCACCCCCTCTTCTACGATGGCTGAATACGTAGACGAATGGGCTGCCGCAGGTCGCAAGAACATCTTCGGCGAAACAGTATTGGTACAGGAAATGCAGTCAGAAGGCGGTGCTGCAGGTGCCGTTCACGGCTCTCTGCAAGCCGGTGCGCTGACTACTACTTACACAGCTTCACAAGGTCTGTTGCTGATGATCCCGAACATGTACAAGATTGCCGGTGAATTCCTGCCTTGTGTATTCCACGTATCAGCACGTACATTGGCAAGCCATGCACTGTGTATCTTCGGTGACCACCAGGACGTTATGTCTGCACGCCAGACTGGTTTCGCCATGTTGGCCGAAGGTTCTGTACAAGAAGTTATGGACTTGGCAGGTGTTGCCCACCTGGCCACCATCAAGGCCCGTGTTCCGTTTATGAACTTCTTTGACGGCTTCCGTACTTCTCACGAAATCCAGAAGATTGAAATGTTGGAGAACGAAGACCTCGCTCCGCTTATCGACCAGGAGCTTTGGCTGAATTCCGCGCACGTGCATTGAACCCGATGAACCGGTGGCACGTGGTATGGCAGAAAATCCCGACCACTTCTTCCAACACCGTGAATCTTGCAACAACTACTATGAAGCAGTTCCAGCTATCGTTGAGGAATACATGAACGAGATTTCCAAAATCACAGGCCGCAAGTACGGTTTGTTCGATTACTACGGTGCAGAAGATGCAGAACGCGTTATCATCGCCATGGGTTCTGTAACGGAAGCTGCCCGCGAAGCTATCGACCATCTCGTTGCCAATGGCGAAAAGGTAGGTTTGGTTGCCGTTCACTTGTATCGTCCGTTCTCTGCCAAGCACTTCCTTGCCGCCGTTCCCAAGACTGCCAAGAAGATTGCCGTACTGGACCGTACGAAAGAACCGGGTGCTAACGGCGAACCGTTGTACCTCGACGTAAAAGACTGCTTCTACGGTGCAGAGAATGCTCCGGTTATCGTAGGCGGCCGCTATGGTTTGGGTTCCAAGGATACTACTCCTGCTCAAATCCTCGCCGTTTACAAGAATCTGGCTATGCCGATGCCGAAGAACCACTTCACTATCGGTATCGTGGACGACGTTACCTTCACTTCTCTGCCCCAGGAAGAAGAAATCGCATTGGGCGGCGAAGGTATGTTCGAAGCCAAATTTTACGGTTTGGGCGCTGACGGTACAGTAGGTGCCAACAAGAACTCCGTAAAGATTATCGGTGACAACACCGACAAGCACTGCCAGGCCTATTTCTCTTACGACTCCAAGAAATCAGGCGGTTTCACTTGCTCGCACCTGCGTTTCGGCGACACTCCTATCCGCTCTACATACCTGGTAAATACGCCTAACTTCGTGGCTTGCCACGTTCAGGCTTACCTGCACATGTACGACGTAACCCGCGGCTTGCGTAAGAACGGCTCTTTCTTGCTGAACACCATCTGGGAAGCGAAGAGCTTGCCAAGAACCTGCCTAACAAGGTGAAGAAGTACTTTGCACAGAACAATATCACTGTTTACTATATCAATGCAACCCAGATTGCACAAGAAATCGGTTTGGGCAACCGTACCAACACCATCCTGCAATCCGCATTCTTCCGTATCACCGGCGTTATTCCGGTTGACCTGGCTGTAGAACAGATGAAGAAATTCATCGTTAAGTCTTACGGCAAGAAGGGTGAAGACGTTGTCAACAAGAACTACGCAGCAGTTGACCGTGGCGGCGAATACAAGCAACTGACCGTTGACCCGGCTTGGGCCAATCTGGCAGACGACGCCAAGGCTGAAAACAACGATCCTGCATTCATCAACGAAGTGGTTCGTCCTATCAACGCACAAGACGGTGACTTATTGCCGGTATCTGCATTCAAGGGTATTGAAGACGGTACTTGGGAACAAGGCACTGCCAAATATGAGAAACGTGGTGTAGCCGCATTCGTTCCCGAATGGAACGCTGAGAACTGTATCCAGTGTAACAAGTGTGCTTACGTTTGTCCTCACGCTTCTATCCGTCCGTTCGTACTCGATGCTGAAGAGCAGAAGGTGCCAACTTCACTCAACTGAAGGCTGTAGGTAAAGCATTCGACGGTATGACATTCCGTATTCAGGTAGACGTTCTCGACTGTCTGGGTTGTGGCAACTGTGCCGATGTCTGTCCGGGCAACCCGAAGAAGGGTGGCAAGGCTCTGACTATGAAGCACCTCGAAAGTCAATTGCCGGAAGCTGCCAACTGGACTTACTGTGCTGAAAACGTGAAGAGCAAACAACACTTGGTTGACATCAAGGCCAACGTAAAGAACTCTCAGTTCGCCACTCCGTTGTTCGAGTTCTCAGGTGCTTGCTCCGGTTGTGGTGAAACTCCGTATGTGAAGCTGATTTCCCAGTTGTTCGGTGACCGCGAAATGGTAGCCAACGCAACAGGATGTTCTTCCATCTACTCCGGTTCAGTACCTTCTACTCCTTATACCAAGAACGAAAAGGGTCACGGTCCTGCTTGGGCTAACTCATTGTTCGAGGACTTCTGCGAATTCGGTCTGGGTATGGAGCTTGCCAACGAAAAGATGCGCGCACGTATCGTGAAGGCTATGGAAGATGCCATCGCAGCAGAAGGAACTCCGGCTGAATACAAAGAAGTATTCCAGGCTTGGATTGAAAACATGTACGATGCAGACAAGAGCAAGGAACTGGCTGAAAAGATTATTCCGATGGTAGAAGCTGCCAAAGACAAGTGCGACAGCTGCAAGACTATCGCCAGTCTGTCTCAATACCTGGTAAAACGCAGCCAGTGGATTATCGGTGGCGACGGTGCCTCTTACGACATCGGTTACGGTGGTCTCGACCATGTAATCGCAAGCGGTAAGGATGTCAACATCCTCGTACTGGATACTGAGGTTTACTCCAACACAGGCGGTCAGTCTTCCAAGGCTACCCCGGTAGGCGCTATCGCCAAGTTTGCCGCTGCCGGTAAGCGTGTACGCAAGAAAGACCTCGGTCTGATGGCTACTACTTACGGTTACGTATACGTTGCCCAAATCGCTATGGGTGCCGACCAGGCTCAGACTTTAAAGGCTATCCGTGAAGCAGAAGCATATCCCGGTCCGTCACTCATCATCGCTTACGCTCCGTGTATCAACCACGGTCTGAAGGCAGGTATGGGCAAGAGCCAGGCAGAGGAAGAAAAGGCCGTTAAGTGCGGTTACTGGCACTTGTGGCGTTACAACCCGGCTCTGGAGGCTGAAGGCAAGAATCCGTTCACGCTGGATAGCAAGGAACCGGATTGGAGCGGATTCCAAGACTTCCTGAAGGGTGAAGTTCGTTACGCATCCGTAATGAAGCAATATCCGCAGGAGGCCGACGAGCTGTTCAAGGCTGCTGAAGAAAAACGCTAAATGGCGTTACAACAGCTACAAGCGTCTGTCCAAAGAAAACTGGGGCGCTGAAGTTGCCGAATAATTCAAGAATTGAAATAATACTTACATAGAGACTGCTCCGCAAGCCGGATGCAGTCTCTATTCATTTATAAAAGGAAAGAATGAATATATTGTGATTGGTTTATTATCCGGATAAGCTGAGGATGTTTTATCCTTTCCGTTTCAGAAAATCCGTGGGGCTCTCACCGAACTGCTCCTTATAGCATTTCGTGAAATAAGACGGTGACGAGAAACCTACCTCATAGGCAATCTCGGCCACAGTCATATCGGAGGCGGCAAGCAAGGAAGCGGCTTTCTTCAAACGCATCCGGCGCAGCAGTTCATTGGGGGAATAGTTTGTGAGCGACTTCAGTTTACGGTAAAGCTGTACACGGCTCATCCCCATATCACGGCCCAAATCCTCAACATTCAGTTCCGGATCTTTCATCTTCTCCCACACCAGAGTCTTGAAGCGGGTAACGAAGTCCTTGTCAAGTTCGCTGACAGATTCTTTCTCTATCGACTGGTTATCACCGAAAAACTGTTTCAGCTGTTTGTGGTTGGCTATAAGATTTCTGATGCGCGAAAGCAGCAGTTGCGAATTGAAAGGCTTGGATATGTAAGAATCCGCTCCGCCGTCATAGCCTTGAATACGCTGTTCGTCGAGCGAGCAGGCAGTAAGCAGGATAACCGGAATATGGCAAGTCTGCAACTCCCCTTTCAGACGACGGCAGCACTCTATCCCGTCCATGCCGGGCATCATGACATCGGAAACAATCACATCAGGCACGTATTTCATAGCAAGACGAATGCCTGTTGCCCCATCCGCCGCATCCAGCACACGGAATTCCTTAACAAGCAAAGACTTCACATAATGGCGAATATCGGCATTATCATCAATGACAAGCACAATCGGGCAATCTTCTTCCAGAGCCTCATCCCCTGCCTGGATTTCCGCATCCACCAACGTAGACGAAATCTCTTTCTCATCGGCAGCCAATGCCGGTACGGCAGGATGATACTGCGATGTATCCCGCTTCGGAAGAATAACGGTGAAAGTAGTTCCTTTCTCATTACTGTGCGCCATGATATTGCCGCCATGCATTTCCACAAAAGCACGCACCAGGGCAAGACCGATACCAGTACCGGCCTGATGTCCGTCTACCTGATAGAAGCGTTCAAAAATGGCCTCTACATCAGTGGTAGAAATATAGCTGCCCGAATTGAATACCGACAAACGGAAATGGTTGTCTTCCGCTTCGAGGCGTACCACAATCTTTCCATTCTCCTGCGTGTACTTCACCGCATTGGAAAGAAGATTGAAGTAGATACGTTCCATTTTCCCGGCATCCGCCAGCATGCGATAGTCTACTCCGGAAGCCGGTTCAAAGCTGAAAGCGATATGTTTCTTAAGCAGAGCCATACGAAACGAATCATTCCACCCTTTGAAGCTCTCCAGCAAGTCGAACGGTTCAAGATGCAGTTCCATGCGTCCGTTCTCGACCTTGCGGAAATCGAGAATCTGATTGACGAGGCGCAGAAGTATATGTACATTCTTCTTCATCAGCTCCAGCAGTTGATGTGACTGTCCGCTGATAGAACGGTCGGCAAGAAGTTGCTCCACAGGTCGGCAATCAGGGTTAACGGTGTACGGAAATCATGGGAAACGTTGGTAAAGAACACCAGCTTGGCATGCGTGGCAGCCTCCAGCTCGCGCGACAGTTGTTCCATCTGGTTTTTCTGCTGTTCCAGTTGGTCGCGTTGTTGCTCCAATTGCTCTTTCCGGCGGGAAAGTTCACGGTTCAGACGGTTCTTTGTACGCAAGGAAAGATAAACGGCAACCAGCAATCCCACAACCAGCAGAAGTACCAGCAGACTGCCGTACAGAACAACCTGCTGCGTGGCATAGCGTGCCAGGTATCGGCTGATTTTCCCGTTCAGGTTTCAATCTTCTCATCGAGTGAACTGATGTGGGCAGTCTGCATCTTCATGATGGGCGCATTATCACGGTCCACCACCGAAGTGCTCAGAATCGTTTCGCGGGGAAAGTCACGCTTATTCAGAATATCCATCGCAATCTGCATCACACGGTCTCCGCCTGTGGGATAGATAAATGTCGCATCCAATTCGCCCGAAAGCACTTGCTCCACCCCATAGCCTTCGCCGGGGATGGCGTCTGTGCCGACAAAGCGCATGCCCTTCTCCCTTTTCCGGCGCATGGCAGCTGCATAGGCGCCGGCAGCCATACGGTCGTTTTGAGCATAGACACATCAATTTCCGGAAAGCGGGCGAGCAAAGTATCCATTCTCTCTTCCGCCCGCGAACGCAACCAAGCCCCGTCTTCCTTTGCCAGCAGACGGATGTCCGGGCAAGCGGATATGACGCTCATAAATCCTTCATGGCGGTCTATGGCAGGAGTAGAACCCGCCAGTCCCGCAATTTCCACCACCGTACCTTTCCCATGAAGCATATTGGACACATACCTGCCTATCGCCTTGCCTATTTCGTAATTGTCCGCACCGACATAAGCGGTGTACTTTTCGGAAAGGATTCTGCGGTCTACCACAATAACGGGAATACCCCGGTCGTAGCTTCTTCTACAACCGGGGTTATGGGTTCGGCTTCATTGGGAGCGACTATCAATAAATCCACTCCCGCCTCTATAAAGTGCCGGATATCCTCCGCCTGCCTGGCATTATCATCTTTCACTGTACGTATCTCCACTTCTACGCCATCGTAGAAAAGAGCTTCACGCAACATCTCGCTATTCATCTGGTGACGCCACTCGTCATCACTGCATTGCGACACTCCGATACGGAAACGTACTTCATGCCGGGAACAGGAAGTCACCATGCCGCCGCATACCGACAGAACAAACAGTAACAGGTAAATATATCGTCTCATCTTCTTTCGCTGGTTTAAGTGATTGCAGATGAGCAAAGATAAGAAAAATTATATTCTGTCTTTCAATATTTGCGGTAATTCCGGCATCGCCCCGCTCTGCGTACATACATAAGCGGAAACTTCCACTGCCAGCTTATGAGCCTCCTGCACCGGTTTGCCGCTAAGAATAGCCGAAGTAAAGGCGGCGGTAAACGAATCGCCTGCGCCTACCGTATCGGCAACGGGCACTCTCGGAGTTTCCTGGAAAGATACAACTCCCGGAGTAAACACATAGCTGCCGTTCGTGCCGCAAGTAAGAATAAGCATTTTCAAATTGTATTTGGCAAGAAGAATCCAGCATTTATCCTGCAAGTCTATACCCGGATAGCCGAATATACGGCTGATTGTCACCAGTTCTTCATCATTTATTTTTAACACGTTGCAACGGCGCATGGAGTCACAAAGAATCTCTTTGGTATAAAATCCCTGACGCAGGTTGATATCGAATATCTTCAACTGTTCCGCACCATCGGGCATGGTATCGAGAAAACGGTTTATCGTAATGCGGCTGGCCTCATTGCGCTGCGCCAAAGAGCCGAAACATACGGCGCGCGTGTTCAGGGCCAAACGTTTCAACTCGTCCGTAAAAGGTATATTGTCCCATGCAACCCCTTCCTTTATTTCATAACAAGGCACCCCCACCGCATCGAGCGTCACCTGCACCGTACCTGTAGGATAAGGTACACGCTCAATCTGTGTACGCAAGCCTTTCTGCGCAAAAACATCCAGTATTTCATCACCGTCGGCATCAATACCTACTGCACTGACTACACGACTGTCAAAACCGAATTGTGATACATGATAGGCAAAGTTTGCCGGAGCACCGCCGATTTTCTTTCCTTCGGGCAGGCAATCCCAAAGCGCCTCACCCATTCCTACTACAATCTGATTCATGGTAATTAATTTTATAGTTTTACATATTATCATCGTTAAAAAGAACGGAAAAGGTCAGCGTTTGATTTTCATCATATAGAAAAACAAATACAGTACCCCCACCGTCATTACAGCTACCGCACCGCTTTGACCGATAGCATCACTTGCCACACCCATAGCAAGCGGGAATATCGTACCGCCAAACAAACCCATAATCATCAGTCCGCTAACCTCGTTCTTCTTCTGCGGCATTGCCAGCAACGCCTGCGAGAAAATAATCGGGAAGATATTCGAATTGCCGAAACCAATCAGAGCGATACACACATATATCATTGTCATCTCATGAAAAACGAACAGCCCTACCATTGCCACCAACATACATAACACACTGATTCCGAATAAAGTTCGAGCAGACAGTTTCTGCAAAATAAAGGCTCCGAGGAAGCAGCCTGCCGTACGGAAAATAAAATAAAGACTTGTTGCGAATCCGGCATCGGCAAGCGACATGCCCAGACGTTCCATCAATATCTTGGGTGCAGTGGTATTTGTACCTACATCGATACCCACATGGCACATGATGCCCAAGAAACAAAGCAGTATGAACGGCTTTCCCAACAAAGCAAGACATTCGCCGAAAGTAGAAGGACGCCCTTCTTCCTTTTCCTCATGAATAGATGTAGTGCCCAGCCACAGGATAGCGACAACCGCTATCACCATATAAATGGGAAACAGCACTCGCCAGCCCATCCCCAACGAAGGGATAGCCTGTGTAGCCCCCCACATGGCTATATAAGGAGCGAGGAAAGAAGCGATAGCCTTTACAAACTGTCCGAAAGTCAGCGAGCTTGCCAACCGCTCGCCACTGACGACATTGGAGAGCAGCGGATTGAGCGATGTCTGCATCAGCGCATTGCCGATACCCAATAGCGAAAACGAAATCAGCATCAGCGCATATCCGTCTCCAAAAACTGGAAGCAACAAGGATGCAAAAGTCACGGCCAAACTGAGAAGCACCGTTTTTTTGCGTCCGATGCGGTTCATCAGCATACCCGTGGGCACGGAGAAGATAAGGAACCAGAAGAATACAAGAGAGGGGAATATATTTGCCTGGGAATCGGTCAGGTTCAAATCAGCTTTCACATAGTTGGAAGCGATACCTACAAGGTCTACAAACCCCATGGCGAAGAAGCAAAGCATCATGGGAAGCAGCTTTGCAAGCGAATTACTATTATTGTTCATAAGATATCGAAATTTAGTTGTTAACTTTTAAAGTATTTACTGTCAGGTTGTTGACTTTGCAACGCCCTTTATCTACAGCAATGGAAATAGTAGTGTAAGGATGCTGCGGAAATACAAGGTTTGTCATGGCAAAACGTCCGTCACCCTCGAAAGCTTCGATGCTGCAACGGTCTATAAACAGACGCAGACGTTGCTTGGCTTCTGCCGGACACGGAGCTACTGTTATGGCAGGAAAGTCCTTATTGAAATCCGTAAGTCCGCTTGCAGTACGGTCCATGCTGAATGTGGAGTTCCTCAAGTCGTAAGTCATTACAGTCTGTTCATCCTTATCATTGGACAACGTAATGTATACTTTATCGGCCGAGCGGGGAGCCAGTTCGAGATTAATCTCACAGATACCGCTGTTTTCGACCGGCAGTTTCCGGGATACCTTCTTTGTTCCGGCGGAGAAAGCGCCGTATTTCAATGCTTTGCCCGTACGCAATGCGTTTACTTCCGGTGCAGGCGTTGCGGCCAGATAAAGTTCGCCGTCACTGCTTCGTACAATTCAATGTCGCGCGGCAATGTGTTGGCACTACGGAACTGTTTGGTAGGCACGTTGTTGGCATATTGCCAATTGCTCATCCAGGCAATCACGGTATGCCGCTTTTCGGGCGTATTACTCCAGGATACGGCAGCATAATGGTCTTTTCCGTAATCCATCCACTTGGCTACTTCGGGCTTGGTATCGCAAGTAAAGGTTTTCCCGTCAAAATCGCCTACAAAATACTGTGCCGCACTGCCTCCGAAAGGACCGCCGGGATTGATATTGCAAATCAGCACCCATTTGGTACGGTCTGTTCCGCGCACGGGCAATTCCATGAGGTCCGGACATTCCCATACACCCTCCTGCGCACCATATCCATGTCCGAAACTACTCTCCTTTGTCCAGTTCTTCAAATCGGGAGAGGAATATATCCACATTTCCTTTTCCAGTGCAGCCGCCAAAACAAGAATCCATTTACACTCTTTTCGTGCCAGAACATATTCGGGTCGCGGCACTCCTTATCGGCAGCAATGATAGGATTGTTTTCATAAACATGGAAAGTCATTCCGTTGTCCAGACTGTATGCAAGGCTCTGTATCTGACTGGCACCGGCTGAAGTATAGATGGCAATGATGGCATCCTTTCCGAAACCTGCCGTATTATCCTTATCAACCACACTGCTACCGCTGAACACAGCGCCCAATCCGTTGGGTTGTATGGCTACCGGATGGTGCTGCCAGCTTATCAAATCCTTGCTGGATGAATGTCCCCAGTTCATATTGCCCCACATGGAGCCATAAGGATTATACTGATAATACAGATGATATTCTCCATCTTTATAAAACATACCGTTGGGGTCGTTCATCAACCATAGACAGGAGTGTGATGATAGAACGGACGGAACACTTCCCGGTTGGCATCATCAAACGTATCGGAAAGTTTCAGTTCTTTCCAACAGGCATCTGCCATGGCATCGCGTACATTGGTACGGCTGTTGCCGGTATGAATGTCGAAAGTTACCGTCTTACCTTTATACTGCTCCAAAGCAAACGGAACAAGATAGTCGATACGGTTGACAGCCAACCGAACCTGAAAACTTTGATCGGCCTTATTATTCACCAATACATTAACAGTAGCCTCGGGAGCAGCCTCTTCCACCGGCAACAAAAGGTATTTCTGCGGTTCCTGTACCTGTACCAAACTGTGGTTTGCACCCAGATAATGGATTTTCAGCCCGGCATACTGTGCCCTACAAATACCGATACTCATTATTACAATAAGAAAAGTTACAATAATCTTTCCCCAAAAAGGAGAAAGTATTCTATGAGAGTAATGCTTCATTTTCAAAATCAGGTATTAAATTTAATGTTTACTTTATGAACTCACTCAATGCTCGGGAAAGCACATTGCAAAGAAAAGGAATAAAAGCGAAAAGGGCTAACACAAATGTTACAAATGCAGCTAAAATTGATACCAGGCTATCTCCTGGGCATAGTCAGCTCCATACCACGAAACAAATTTTGCAGCATCCGTATCATTTTTTATAGCCAGTTTCAATGCAATCCATTTACTTTGCAATATCAAAACATGATCGGGAAAGCTGTTTTGAGAATTCACAAGATAATTGTTAACAATAAATTTATAACGTATGAGAAAACTTAGCATTATGATGTTCCTTTTAGGATTATGTGGTTTTGCCTATGCACAAAACATCCAAATAAAAGGAACGGTAACCTCTGCTACCGATAGCTACCCCATCATCGGGGCATCCGTTGTGGACAAGGCAGATAAAACCAACGGAACGATTACGGATATAGACGGCAACTTCACCCTCACCGTAAAGCCGGGTTCCGAAATAACTTTCTCTTATATAGGTTACAAAACACTAACCTTGAAAGCGGAAACATCCATGAGTGTCATCATGCACGAAGACTCGGAAATGCTGCAGGAAGTAGTGGTAACCGGTTACACCACACAACGCAAAGCAGACCTTACCGGTTCCATCTCCGTAGTCAGCATGGATGAAATAGCCAAGCAAAACGAAAACAATCCAATGAAAGCCATGCAGGGGCGTGTACCGGGCATGAACATTACGGCCGACGGTAATCCAAGCGGCAGCACTACCATCCGTATCCGCGGTATAGGTACGCTAAACAACAATGACCCGCTCTACATCATCGATGGCGTGCCCACCAAAGGAGGCATGCACGAATTGAATGGCAATGACATCGAGTCCATACAGGTACTGAAGGATGCCGCTTCTGCCTCTATCTACGGTAGCCGCGCTGCCAACGGTGTCATCATCATTACCACAAAGAAGGGCAAAGAAGGACAACTCAAGATTAACTTTGACGCTTCCGTTTCCGCTTCCATGTACACCAACAAACTGGAAGTACTGAACACCGAAGAATATGGCCGTGCCATGTGGCAAGCCTATGTGAACGAAGGACAAGACCCGAATACCAACAACTTAGGCTACCTCTATGACTGGAACTACGGTGTAAACGGTTATCCACAACTCAACGGCATCAGCATGCGCAAATATCTGGATGCCGCCAATACAGTACCTGCCGCAGACACCGACTGGTTCGACCAGACCACACGCACTGGTATCATCCAACAATACAACGTATCTGTAAGCAACGGCTCGGAAAAAGGTTCGTCTTTCTTCTCCTTAGGATATTACAAGAATCTGGGCATCATAAAAGATACTGATTTTGACCGCATATCCGCCCGTATGAATGCTGACTACAAACTAATAGACAACCTGCTGACCGTAGGCGAGCACTTCACCGTAAACCGTACCAGCGAAGTGCAAGCTCCCGGCGGATTCCTGCAAAACGTGCTACAAGCCAATCCTTCACTGCCGGTATATACAACCGAAGGTAAATTTGCCGGTCCCGTCAGCGGCTATCCCGACCGTGAAAATCCGGTAGCGCGCCTGCAACGCAATGCCGACAATCGCTACACATATTGGCGTATGTTCGGCGATGCATATATCAACCTGAATCCGTTCAAGAACTTCAATCTCCGCTCTACTTTTGGCATAGACTACTCACAAAAACAACAACGTATCTTTACCTATCCCATCACGGAAGGCAATGTAGCTAACGACAAGAATGCCATAGAAGCAAAGCAAGAGCATTGGACCAAATGGATGTGGAATGCCATCGCCACTTATAATATGGAAGTTGGCAAACACCGCGGAGACGTAATGCTGGGTATGGAACTGAATCGTGAAGACGATATACATTTCTCTGGTTACAAAGAAAACTTTTCCATCCTCACACCCGACTATATGTGGCCGGATGCAGGTGTAGGCACGGCACAGTCCTATGGTGCAGGCGAAGGCTACTCACTCGTTTCTTTCTTCGGAAAGTTGAACTATACATATAACGACAAATATCTGCTGTCGCTTACCGTACGTCGTGACGGCTCTTCACGCTTTGGCAAGGATAACCGCTATGCTACCTTCCATCGGTTTCTGCCGGCTGGCGTCTTAGTCAGGAAGAATTCATGAAAGACATCAAATGGCTGGACGATTTGAAAATACGCACATCCTGGGGACAGACCGGTAATCAGGAAATCAGCAACAACGCCCGTTATACAATTTATGTACCCAACTATGCCGGAACGGAAAGCGGCGGCGGAAGTTACGGAACTTCCTACGACATCACGGGAAGCAATGGCGGAAGCATTCTCCAATCCGGTTTCAAACGTGACCAGCTCGGCAATAACGGTATCAAGTGGGAAACCACCACACAAACCGACCTCGGTTTCGACTTTTCCCTTTTCGCCCAAACACTTTACGGTTCGTTCGATTGGTACTATAAAAAGACAACCGACATTTTGGTACAAATGGCAGGCATTGCACCATGGGTGAAGGAAGTAAGCAATGGATTAATGCCGGTGAAATGGAAAACAAGGGTTTTGAACTGAATTTAGGCTACCGCAACAGTACAAAATTCGGACTGAAATACGACATCAATGCCAACCTCTCCTCTTACCGCAACAAAATCACTGCCTTGCCTGCTACGGTAGCAGCCAACGGCACTTTCGGGGGAAACGGCGTGGAAGTGTGATAGGACACCCCAACGGAGCACAGGTAGGCTACGTAGCGACGGTCTTTTCAAGTCACAGGAAAGAAATCGAACAACCACGCCACTCAGGAAGGTGCAGGTTTGGGACGCATCCGCTGGCGTGACCTGGACAGCAACGGTATCATCAACGAAAAAGACCAGCAATGGATATTCGACCCTACACCTGCCTTCAGCTACGGTATCAATATCTATTTGGAATATAAGAACTTCGATCTTACCATGTTTTGGCAAGGCGTACAAGGAGTAGACATCATCAGTGATTTAAAGAAAGAAACCGACTTGTGGAGCGGACTCAACATCGGCTTCCTGAACAAAGGCAAACGCGTACTCGATGCCTGGTCGCCCGCCAATCCAGGTTCCGACATTCCGGCACTTGCACGTAACGACAGTAACAACGAAAAACGCGTATCTACCTATTATGTGGAGAACGGCTCCTTCCTGAAACTACGCAATCTGCAAGTAGGCTACAACGTACCGAAAGCATGGACAGAGAAAATCCGCATGGAGCGCCTGCGCTTCTACCTCAGTGCACAAAATCTGCTCACCATCAAGAGCAAAGATTTCACCGGAGTAGACCCGGAAAACGTGAACTACGGCTATCCTATTCCTTTGAACATCACTTTTGGCGTGAACGTCAGCTTTTAATACAACGAACAACAAATAGAAAAACCATGAAAAATTTAGTATATACTCTTATCTTTGGACTCGCATGGATATGCACCGGATGCTCAGACTTCCTGGAAAGCCAGACACCGCAGGGAAGTGTGGATGAAGAACAACTGCAAGACCCTGTTTATATAGACAACCTGGTAATTTCGGCATACGCCGTATGGATCAGCGCCGAGGATATCAACTCCTCTTTCTCTTTATGGAACTACGATGTCCGCTCGGACGACGCTTACAAGGGCGGTAACGGTACGGAAGACGGCGATGTGTTCCATGCGTTAGAAATCTCTCAAGGCATCATGACTACCGCATGGAATATCAGCGACATCTGGCAACGGTTATACAACAGCATTTCACGCGTAAACATGGCTTTAAAATCTCTGAACCGGATGGATGAAGCCACCTACCCGGAAAAGCAGCAACGTATTGCGGAAATGCGTTTTCTGCGCGGACACGGACATTTCCTGCTAAAGCAGCTTTTCAAGAAGATAGTCATTGCCAATGATGAGACGCTGGACCAGGAAGGTTATAATAATCTGTCTAACGATATCTATACCAACGATGAGAGCTGGGCGGAAATAGCCGAGGATTTCGAGTTTGCCTACGGACACTTGCCTGTTACCCAAGAAGATAAAGGCGTCCCACCCGGGCTGCTGCCGCAGCGTATCTGGCAAAAACGTATCTGTACAAAGCATACCGCCAAGATAATGATGCCACCAACGAAGTAACTTCCATTAATGCGGAAGACCTTCTTCAAGTGGTGAAATATACGGACAAGAGCATCATGAACGCAGGCGGATATGGTCTGGAACCGGATTTTCACAACAATTTCCGCCCTGAACCGGAATATGAGAATGGTGTGGAATCCTATGGGCCATGCAATACTCCATGAACGACGGAACAAAGAATGGTAACTGTAATTGGTCAAACGGTCTGATAGTACCTAATATTCCGGGGGTGACAGATGGCGGTACTGACTTCTACAAACCCAGTCAGAACTTAGTAAACGCTTTCCGTACCGATGCTGACGGACATCCGCTGTTCGACAGCTTCAACACCAAGAACTACGACAAGACCGAAGATAACGCCGACCCGCGTTTGTTCCTTACGGTAGGTATACCGGAACTGCCTTACGAATTCAACACCAAGTATATGATGAAGAAAGACAACACTTGGAGCCGTAGCGGCGGTCTGTATGGCTATAACGTTACCCTGAAACAAAATGTAGACCCCGATGGCGGTTATCTGGTGAAAGGAAGTTATTGGGGCACGCCTATGAATCATATCGTACTGCGCTATGCCGATGTATTGCTGATGCGCGCCGAGGCTCTAATTCAATTGAACGATGGTCGGATTGAAGAAGCCGTAAGCCTAATCAACGAAGTACGTAACCGTGCCGGTCAAAGCGTTACTGCAAGCACCAGTGTGATAAAGAATTATGCCGAAGACTATGGCGTAAAGATTAAAGTAGAGCCTTACAACGGTACATACAGCCAAGCCGATGCCTTGAAAATGATGAAATTCGAGCGCCGTGTGGAACTTGCCATGGAGTGCGACCGTTTCTTCGACCTTGTGCGCTGGGGTGAAGCAGCCGAAGTTCTAACAAGTACTATGCAGAAGAAGCAGCCGACTGTAGTATCTACTCCAACGCTTCGTTTACCAAAAACAAAAACGAATATCTGCCCGTACCGTTTGCACAAATCAGTGCCAGCAATGGAAAATATGTACAGAACTGCGGTAACTGGTAATTCCTCTACGGGAATAGAAACATCGTTTTACCTTCAAAAACATAAAAGAATGAAATCAATCCTGAATATATTTAACCTGTCTTTCCTCACAGTCACCCTATTATTGACTGTCGGATGCAGCGATGATAACAGTAGCGCGCTAAGACTGAACGAAGACACCGCCATCAAATCCTTTGCGCTGGACAACTACTCCGGCACCATTGACCAACAAAAAGAGACTATCACCATCACCCTGCCGGAAGACTACGATATGGCAGCAATGACAGTAACCGACATACAACTACCGGTAGGTGCCGAGGCTACCCTCAAGCGAGGAGATGTATTGAATCTGAACATGACACAGACTATAAAAGTATCCAATGGCAACGTATTCACAACAATAGTCATCAAAACGAGATACGATGAAGCGAGGATTCTGACATTCCAATTGAACGATATGTATAGCGGTATCATCGACCAGCAAAACCAGAATATTCTGGTTCAAGTACCGGCTTCCACCGATATAACGAAGCTCGTTCCCACCTATACCGCCACCGAAGGAGCCATCGTAGCTCCTGCCGGCGGAACCGCCATGGATTTCAGCCGCCCGGTAGACTTCATCGTGTCCAACAATATGGCATCAGCTGTCTATACCGTAAAAGTACTCACACCCACAGGCAAACCGGCAGCTATTTATGCCGGTCTCGCTTCCACTATAGAGGGACTGAACCCCGAAGAGAAAGAAGCAGCAACGTGGATGCTGTTCAATGTGAAAGATGCACAGTATGTTTCTTTCAGCGACATAGCGACTGGTAATGCGGATCTATGTGAGTGTAAGATGCTGTGGTGGCATTTCCATGCAGACACTACCATTGATGATATGAACAAGTTCGAAACGGCTGCTCCAGCTGCCTTATCTGCTGCCAGCATGATTAAAGCACGCTATGACCAAGGTATGAACCTGCTGCTGACACGCTATGCTACTTTCTACGCTGTCAATATAGGAGCAACCAAAGACAATAAGAATCCCAACAATTGCTGGCTCGGGCGTACAGAAACTGATCCTGAAATAACCGCAGAGCCTTGGAGTTTCTTTATACAAGGACATAAAAGTCACCCTGCTTATCAAGGTATACACGAGGTAATTCCGTATATACCTGCAGTAAGGGCTACGGAATCACCAACACTACTGCTCAATGGCATTTACGCTCGCAAGATGAAGTGAATCCTTGGGGAGATTACAACGATGAGGCCGACTGGTCTCGGAAACATGGTGGCCAAGCCTTAGGTTACGGTGGCGACGGAGCTATCGTGGTTTGGGAATATCCGGCCAACGGTAGCAAGGGCGGTGTCTTCTGCATCGGTTCCGGCTGCTACGACTGGTATTCGGAAGGCATCGACACATCCAAAGACCCATACCACGGCAATGTAGCCAAGCTCACCAAAAATGTAATCAATTATCTAACCGGTAAATAAAGACTGACATATAATGAAAACAATGATACACACACTTGCATACACCGCACTGCTGAGTATAGCCCTCAGTAGTTGCAACGACGATAATGCTCCCATACTCACCCAAAAGGATTGGGACAACACTGCCACTTATTTTAAGCCGACCGATGAAAATATGTTTGGCACTTACTACAAACCGCAACTGGGTTACGTAGGTGACCCCATGCCTTTCTATGACCCGCAAGCCGGCGACTTCAAGATAATGTACTTACAGGAGTACCGTCCCAATCAAACCACTTACCACCCTTTTTGGGCGGTAAGCACCAAAAACGGAGGAAGTTACACCTCATTGGGTGAACTTATCCCCACTGGAACGGAAGATGAACCCGATGCGGCCTTAGGTACTGGTTGTATATTCTATGATGAAACCAATAAAGTATATTATACCTATTATACCGGACACACAGCTGACACTGAAGTTGTGATGCGGGCCACTTCTACCGATTTCAAGACGTGGAACAAAGATCGTACTTTCTTCTTGCTCGGCAGCAATGACGGTTACAGCCGGAAAGACTTCCGCGACCCCTTCATCTTCGAGAGCGAAAGTGGCAAATATCACATGATCGTATCCACTAAAAAGGATGGTATAGGAGTACTCGCCGAATACACTTCCACCGATTTGAAAGCATGGAAACATTCAGGCGTATTTATGCCGATGCACTGGGGTGCTGACCGGTTCTACGAATGTGCAGATGTATTCAAAATGGGAGACTGGTGGTACCTCGTGTATTCCGACCAAAATGCGGTATCACGTAAGTATGCTACTTCAAAGGCAGCACACTGGAAGAACTGAAACAAATGACCGCAGCCCCCACTTTTCCCGACAATAAAGAGGGTGTACTCGACTCACGTGCTTTCTATGCCGGAAAAACGGCAAGCAACGGAACAGACCGTTACATTTGGGGTTGGTGTCCCACCCGTGCCGGTAATGACAATACGGCTGTCGGTGCTGCTCCTGCCGAACCTGAGTGGGCGGTAATCTTGTGATGCATAAGATTATCCAGCATGAAGACGGCACGCTCTCATTAGGTTCCGTAGATGGAATTTTGAACAAATACACTAACAATACCACCTTAAAAGTAATGGCACAAAGTGAAACCGGTGTAGCCGAAAGTAACGACAACTACACGCTCAGTGGTGATGCTTACGTACTTTTCAACCGCCTGAACGTACACAACAAGCTTACATTTACCGTAACAGCCTCAAGCAATGAAGATATATTCGGCATTTCCCTGCACGTGGCACAGACTCCAAGAAATACTACTCCCTTATCATCAATCCGGAAGATAACAACAGTAACCGCAAAATCAACTTCGAGCAGAAAGGAAAGGAAGGTATAGGGTTCATCGCAGGAATAGACGGCTACAAGTTTCCCGTTCCTGCCGATAACATTTATCATGTCACTATCTGCACGGACAATTCCGTATGTACTGTATACATCAATGATAACGTAGCATATACCAACCGAATTTACGGGATACAAAAGAATTGCTGGTCATTAGACTCTTATGAAGGCAGTATACAAGTGAGCAACATAAAAGTGAGCTACTATTAACAGAGAACAAAAGAATACTAATACTAAAAAGAACAAATATCATGAAAACAAAACTATCTACTCTTATTTTATCAAAGTTGACCTTTAGCTCTCTAAAGTTGACCTTTACACTTTTAATGTTGGCCTTTACAACGCTAACATTGACCTTTACGGCATGCAGCAATGACGATGAAGACAATATCCTCAGCGAAGATGAGGGTAAACAGCTGGCACACCCCGCAGTGGTGGACTTCTCAGCAGGTATCACTACTCGCGTAACGACAAGCAGCGAATGGGAAGCAGGTGACCTTGTAGGTATATCGGCTTCCGAAATAGCAGGAACAGTATCCACTCCTAAGTATACAAACATACAGTACAAAGCGGGTATAACCGGAGCGTCTACTGCATTCTCATTGGTTGAAACAGAACAGGAAGAAATAGCCTATACATCAGAGAATGACATGATTTTCACAGCATATTATCCGTATACTGATAACAAAGATGGCGTTATCGAGCCAACACAGCTACTACGGAAGAAGAACAAAAGAAGATTGATTTTCTATTTGCTTCTTCTAAAGGAAAGTATATTGAAGGGAATGCAAATCAGAAAATAAACTTTACTTTTCAACACAAAATGGCACGTATCCGACTGAAGATTAAAGTAACCGATGCCACACCAATAGAAAACAGAAGTATTATATTAGGCGGTTTGATACACAAAGGTACATTTAATATAAAATCCGGTATCGCAAGCGCCAATGGCAATGTAGAAAATGACTGGTCACTTGGGAACTTAAGTTCCACAGCGAGTGGTACAGAAATGGAAATAGTCCGTATCATCTACCTCAAAATGCCGAATCTCTCGACTTACGAATTGGGAATGAG
>ENA-OQAA01000802-OQAA01000802.1-human-gut-metagenome-genome-assembly--contig:-NODE-802-length-19593-cov-1.873112_pt1 | contig 19593 bp, 22 predicted proteins | sample MGYA00242489_ERZ504515 | MGnify/ENA primary metagenome ERZ504515 (study PRJEB26092, sample SAMD00036237) | human gut metagenome | host: Homo sapiens | study: EMG produced TPA metagenomics assembly of... | reverse complement strand
TGGCTGTTGGATTTGAAGGATGGCGGTATGCGTCCCATAAAGGAGGTGAACAGCGATGATACGGAAAGTTTCCATAACTGGAGCAGCAACTCCCGATGGTTTGTGTTCAGTAGCCGCAGGGGAGATGGGCTTTATACCGTCTGTATCTGGCAAGTATGGATGAGAATGGGGTGGTGGGCAAGCCTTTCCTGCTTCCTCAGGAAAATCCTTGGGAGTATTACGACCGTCTGGTCTACTCGTACAATGTTCCCGATTTTACAAGCGAACCGGTGAAGCTGGAACGCCCGGAAAGTGGAACGGGGAATTGTCTCGCGGAAGCGCGTTCCGGTGAAAGTTAGATGATACGTTTTTTATATTCTGCTTTTTAATACAGTAAAGGGATAAAATTGTATCATTTTCTCTTGGTGCAATCCGCTATCTTTGTGCCAGGAATTAGTGTTACCAATAACAATACCAGATTGAAAAACATGGATATGAGAAAAGTAAAATTTGCTATGATGATTCTGGCGGCAAGTCTGTTGACCGCCTGCGGTTCTTCCAAGAAAGAACAGAGTGTGAATGAAGAGACGGCTGCTGCGCGTACGCAGGAAACGGAGAACTTACTGGCTAACTTGAAAAAAATCCCTTCCAAAGGTATCATGCTCGGCCATCATGACGATACGGTATATGGTATCGGCTGGGAAGGTGAGGAAGGCCGTTCGGATGTGAAAAGCGTGTGTGGCGACTATCCGGCTGTTATCAGCTTTGATTTGGGAGAGCTGGAACTTGGGAATGCCGCCAATCTGGATAAGGTTCCCTTCGATAAATCAGGAAAGAGATAATCAATCAGTATCAGCGGGGCGGCATGGTTTCGCTCAGTTGGCATGCGCGCAATCCCAAGACGGGCGGTGATGCCTGGGATGTATCGGATACGACGGTGGTGAAGTCCATCTTGCCTGGTGGCGAGAATCACCAGAAATTTGCCGGCTGGTTGGGAGGAGTGGCCGATTTCCTTCATTCGTTGAAGACGGCGGACGGCGTGAAGATACCCGTACTTTTCCGTCCCTGGCACGAACACAGCGGCAGCTGGTTCTGGTGGGGCGAAAAACTGTGTACCCCTGAAGAGTATAAGGCATTGTGGCACATGACAGTGGATACTCTGCAGGCCAAAGGAGTGGACAATGCACTTTATGCTTACTCTCCGGGCACGGAACCCAAGGACACGACGGAATATTTGAAGAAGTATCCGGGCGATGAGTTGATAGACGTTATCGGTTTCGATACCTATCAGTTCGATCGGGATGCCTATCTTGCCGGGATGGATAGGGCACTTTCCATTATCGACAGTGTAGGGAAAGCACACAATAAGGTGATTGCTGTGACCGAAACCGGTTACGAAGGAATTCCCGATGCCAATGGTGGACTGGTACTCTGCTGCCTGCGTTGGAGAAATATCCGCTTGCCTATGTGCTGGTGTGGCGCAATGCCCGTGAAAAGGTGACCCATTACTATGCCCCCTATCCGGGACAGACATCTGCGGAGGATTTTGTGGAGTTCTATAACAATCCCAAGACGCTGTTTGCAGCTGATGTAAATCTGTATCAATAAACAAACAATCAATATAACAGACATGGAAGCTTTTAAAGAAAAGGTAGAGAGGCTCTTTCAGAGACACGAAGAGTTGATTACGAGAAAGAATGTGGCCGTGGAAGACGGCAATGGCATATTCACCCGCTATAAATATCCGGTAGTGACGGCTGCTCATACACCTGTATTCTGGCGGTATGATTTGGATGAGAAGTCCAACCCGTACCTGATGGAACGTATCGGTATGAATGCGACCATGAATTCGGGGGCCATTAAGTGGAATGGCAAGTATCTGATGGTGGTACGTGTAGAGGGCGCTGACCGTAAGTCGTTCTTTGCCGTAGCCGAGAGTCCCAACGGCATTGATAATTTCCGGTTCTGGGATTATCCCATCACCATGCCCGAAGACGCGATTCCGGCAACGAATGTATACGACATGCGCCTCACGCTCATGAGGACGCTGGATTTACGGTATCTTCTGCGCCGAACGCCACGACGACAATGCGCCTGCCGGTGATTTGTCCTCGCTACGGCTACAGCTGCCATTGCCCGCACCAAGGATTTAAAGAACTGGGAACGCCTGCCCGACCTGAAGACCAAGAGCCAGCAACGCAACGTAGTGCTGCACCCGGAGTTTGTAGATGGCAAATATGCCCTCTATACCCGTCCGCAGGATGGCTTTATTGATGCCGGCAGCGGTGGTGGTATCGGCTGGGCGCTGGTGGACGACATAACCCATGCTGAGGTGAAGGAAGAGAAGATTATCGACCAGCGCTACTATCACACCATCAAGGAGGTGAAGAATGGTGAAGGTCCGCATCCCATCAAGACTCCGAAAGGATGGTTGCATCTGGCTCATGGTGTCCGCGGTTGTGCCGCCGGATTGCGTTATGTGCTCTATATGTACATGACTTCCCTGGAAGACCCGACGAAACTGATTGCCACTCCCGGTGGGGCCTTTATGGTACCCGAGGGTGAGGAGCGTATAGGTGACGTAAGCAATGTACTTTTCACCAACGGCTGGATTGCCGACGAAGACGGAACAGTATTCATCTACTACGCTTCTTCCGACACGCGGATGCATGTGGCTACCTCTACCATTGATAAGCTGGTGGACTATTGCATGAATACGCCTGCTGACGGCTTGTCTTCATCAGCTTCGGTAGAAACGTTGAAGAAGCTGATAGACAAGAATTTGCAGATAATGAAATAATAAAAATACAACATACTAATGGCAACACTAAAAGAGAAAATCGGTTATGGTTTCGGGGATATGTCTTCCTCTATGTTCTGGAAAATATTCTCCTATTACTTACCGTTCTTCTATTCGAATATTTTTGGCTTGAGCTTGGCTGATGCAGGATTGCTGATGCTGGTGACACGTATTTGGGATGCAGTGTCCGATCCGATGATGGGAGTCATTGCAGACCGTACTCATACGCGTTGGGGTAAATACCGTCCTTATTTGTTGTGGATTGCAGCTCCTTTTGCCATTGCCGGGATTTTACTTTTTACAACGCCCGACATGGGGACAACGGGTAAGCTGGTATGGGCTTATGTCACTTACATCCTGATGATGACGGTATATACGGCAATCAATGTACCATACGGGGCTATGTTGGGAGTAATGACTGATGATTCGAACACAAAAACGGTTTTCTCTTCTTACCGTATGTTTTTTGCATACGGAGGTAGTTTTATCGCTTTGGGAGCATGGGAGCCATTGTGTAATTGGTTTAAATCAATGGACTATAGCAATGCTTCCAGTTGCAATATGCCATGGTATGCATTGCCACGCTCTGCTTTTTGGGTTTTCTGTTTTGCTTTAGCATGACGCGCGAGCATGTCAAGAGTGTGGCGTCCGAATCCATCGGTAAGGATGTGAAGTCACTGGTGCGCAATTCGCCTTGGTGGATATTGAATGGTGCGGCGTTGTTGTCGAATTTCTTCAATACGGTACGCGGAGCTACTGCCGCCTACTTCTTCAAGGACTATATCAGTGCCAATGCATTCCTCGATTTCGGGGTGTTCAATCTGGTATTGTATGCCGGCTTGTTCCTGATGGTGGGTGAAGTGTGTAATATGATTGGTGTGGCGCTGGCTGTGCCTCTGTCCATGAAGTTTGGAAAGAAGTCCACTTATATCATTTCGCTCGTGTGCCTGGTAGTGCTCAGCGTGCTCTTCTTCTTTGTGCCGAATGACGGGCTGGATGGTGCTGATGATGATTTTCCAGGTGCTTATCTCCATCTGCACCGGTATCGTATCTCCGTTGATTTGGAGCATGTATGCGGATGTGGCGGACTATGCCGAGCAAAAGGATGGCACATCCTCTACGGGGCTGATATTCTCTTCCGGTTCTATGGCGCAGAAGTTTGGCGGTGCATTTGCAGGCTGGGCAGTAATGGCACTGTTGGCATTCTTCGGTTACAATACCGCAGAGAATGCCGTGCAGACTCCCGAGGCGCTGGATGGCTTGAAGTATCTGATGAGCTTTATTCCTGCTGCGATAGCCGCACTTTCCATCGTTGTCGTATTCATCTATCCATTGAATAAGACGCGTATGGCAGCCATCAATGCAGACCTGAAAGAGCGCCGTGAGAACCTTTAGCAGAATAACTCATAACTTATAACTCATAACTCAAAAACTTGTGGATATCAAGAAGATGAAACAGGAGATGGAGGAGGAGCTGGTTTCCAATATCCTCCCCTTCTGGATAAATAGAATGACGGATGAAGTGAACGGCGGTTCCTACGGCCGTATCACGGGCCGGGAGGAGGTGAAGCCCGAAGCTGAAAAGGGGGCCATCCTGAACGCCCGCATCTTGTGGACCTTTTCGGCTGCATACCGCTTGCTGAGGAGGCCGGAGTATCTGGAAACGGCTACGCGTGCCAAACGCACTCTTATCGACCGTTTCTACGACAATGAATTTGGCGGAGTTTACTGGTCTCTCGACTATAAAGGCAATCCGCTCGATACCAAGAAGCAGATTTACGCTTTGGGTTTCGCCATCTACGGGCTGAGTGAATATGCTCGTGCCACGGGCGATGATGAAGCGCTGGCATATGCCATCCGTTTGTTCGAGACTATCGAAGAGCATAGCTTCGACCCCGTGAAGAACGGTTATTGTGAAGCCTTGACCGCGAATGGGGAGAGATAGCCGACATGCGCCTCAGCGCCAAGGATGAGAACGAGCGCAAGACGATGAATACCCATCTGCATATTCTGGAACCTTATACCAATCTTTTCCGCATGTGGAAGGATACCCGTCTGGAGAGGCAACTGCGCAATTTGATAGGCCTTTTCACGGAACGGATTCTGAATATCAAGACCGGTCATCTGGAATTGTTCTTCAATGATGATTGGGTTAGTAAATACCGCATTGTCTCCTATGGGCACGATATCGAAGCTCCTGGTTGATACACGAGGCTGCCCTTGTTCTGGGCGATAAGGACCTCCTGGAGAAAGTGGAACCACTTGTAGAATACATCGCTGCCGCTGCCGATGAAGGATTGACGCCCGACGGCAGCATGATATACGAGACTTTTCTGGATAAAGGAAAGACCGATACCGACCGCCACTGGTGGGTGCAGGCCGAGAACGTAGTGGACATGCCAACCTCTACCAGCACTTTGATGACGAAGTGGCCATGCAGAAGGCTCTCCGATGTTGGGACTTCATCAAGCAGCATCTGGTAGACTACAAGTACGGAGAATGGCATTGGAGCGTGCGTGCTGACGGCACGGTGAACACCGATGATGACAAGGCGGGATTCTGGAAATGTCCGTATCACAACGGACGTATGTGTCATGGAAATTATTGAACGTTTTTCATAGGTTTTCTATCATAAGAAGATGAATAGATTGATGGTTTTGGGGATTCTTGTCTGGATGGGGATTGCGCTGCACGCGCAATCTCTTTATCCGGACTTCAGCAAGCTGAACTTCGGGTGCGACGGAAACAGCATTACCGCAGGCGAACAATGGTCTAAGACTGTAGTGGATAAACTCGGATTCGCTACACATCACAACGTGGCGGTCGGTTCTGCACATGGGCATGCCATCCCGATACTCAGGATTATGGCAGCGAAGCTTTTGCCGGCATCTCTGGCGGTTGGCAGGTTACGGAGGATAGGCATGAGTTACAGATGCGGCACAACAACGTGTCAAAGGTGCATATCCAGAAGTTCATAGCCGAAGTGGAAAGTGGCGCTTACCCTGCGCCCGATGTCTTTGTGTTCTCTATGGGAACGAATGACCGTAACTTGGGTAGTGCCGAAGAGGCCCTTAAAGGGAAGACGCTCGATGAAGTAGATGTCAACACCATGGCGGGCGGTGCCCGTTGGTCCATTCAGACCATTCTGGAGCATTATCCCCAATGCCGCGTATTCGTGTGCACGCCGATTCAGACCGGCAACCCCGAACACAATGCACTGAATCTGCAGAAGATTGCCATCTTGCGTGAGTTGTGCCGGGCGCTTTCCGTGTAGCTGATAGACTGTTACTCCAATTGTGGTATCACCGAAAAGTTTGAGCAGCTTCCGGTAGCGGGCGCTATCTGCGCGACGGGTTGCATCCCGACAAACCGGGGCAGGAGCTGATGGGCCGTTACATCGCGAAGGAGATACGGAACCATTTCTTTTAGTTCCGTTCTGCATATTCCGGTTGGAATAACTTATCATTTAGGGCTTGTAAAGCCCTTTTTTTGTCTGTATTCTTAATGACGAATGCCACGTCATTATTGCTGCTGCCATATGAAATCATCCGTAGGGGGATGTCCTTTAGCGCCTCCATAATCTTTGCCTCAAACCCGGCATATTCCCATTGCATGTTGCCCACCACGGAGACGATGGTCATGCGGTCTTCTACCAATACATGGGCATATTGGCGTAGTTCGGAGATGATGTTCGATAAACGAGTGCAGTCGTCTATAGCCACAGATACGTCCAGATTGGAGGATACCAGCAAGGCAGAGGGGGGTACGTACTTGGCAAAAATGTCGAAAATCTTGCTGATGAACAGATAGGGACACAGATTATGGTTCGATTCGAACTTTATGTATATGATGTGGTCCTTGGCGGCTATGGCCTTGATGATATTGTCGTCCTGCAGGTTGGAAATTAGCGTGTCTTCTGCCGACGGTTCCATAGAGTTAAGCAACCGGACGGGAATATTCCTTAGGCGTGCCGGGGCGATACAGAAGGGATGCAGTATCTTGGCACCATAGAAGGCCAGTTGTTCGGCTTCGTTGAAGCTGAGGCGTTTCACGGGGCGGGTACCTGACACCTCGCGCGGATCATTGTTGTGCATGCCATCTATGTCCGTCCATATTTGTATCTCGTCTGCTTGGAGGCGGTGCCAATGAGGGAAGCAGTGTAATCACTGCCGCCGCGTTTCAGGTTATCTGTTTCGTTATAGGCATTCTTGCAGATGAAACCCTGAGTGATGAAGAGATTGATGCCGGGATGGCAGGCAAGCTGTTCTCGGAGTTTTTGTTCTATATATTCCAAGTCGGGTTCGTTGTCGGGGCCGGTACGCATGAAGTCGAATGCACAAAGCAGTGCATTGGGAATTTTCAGCTCGCGCAGGTAGAAATGCATCAGAGCGGTACTGATAAGTTCGCCTTGTGCCAGCACCTCCTTCTCTTCGACGGAGGTGAAAGAGTTCTTGGTAAATTTCCATAGTTGCTGGAAGCGGTCGAGGATATAATCTATTGCTTCCCGTTTCAGTTTCTCGTCGGTCAGCAACCCATTGGCAAATTCGATGAACTGGAATTCCAGCCGGGTGATGCGGTCGTGGGCTTGTTCTATTTCACGGTTGAACAAGTTGGCGGCAATCTCCTCCAGATGGTTGGTGGTGCCTGCGGTGGCAGACAGTACCACAATCTTGGGTGTTGCATCTTTAATGAGTGTTGCTACATGTTTCATTCTCTCTACGGTGCCGACGGAAGTTCCGCCGAATTTACAAACTTTCATTTCTTGTTTTCTTTTTTAACAGTTTCATAATTGCATTCATCCGGATGTTCTTCCTTCCGGCTTTTCATTTCAGGTGGCCTCTTTCCAAAATGGAAGGGGGAGGGCGATGAGGGGCTGTCACTGGGACTAGGCCTGCATAATGCCGCTGTGGCATTGTTGTGGTGGGATATTCATATCCCGGTTGGTGGCAGGCTCTTGCCCCTTCACCTATAAAAGTTCAAAAGATATGCCGTTGGTATTTGGGAAAAGCTTATATTTGCACACCCTGTTTTTTACCGTTATCAGTTTAAAAACTTATCGAATAGATATGAGTAAGATTCTAATCATTGATGATGAGGTACAAATCCGTACCCTTCTGACACGGATGATGGAGTTGGAGGGATATGACGTCTGTCAGGCTGGTGATTGCAGGGCTGCCCTGAAGCAACTGGAACTCCAAAATCCCGATGTAGTTTTGTGTGATGTGTTTCTGCCCGATGGAAATGGGGTAGACCTGGTGTTGGCTATCAAGAAGGCGGCACCCAATGTGGAAGTTATTCTGCTGACAGCGCACGGCAATATTCCCGATGGGGTGCAGGCCATCAAGAACGGTGCTTTCGACTACATCACCAAGGGAGACGATAATAACAAGATTATTCCTCTGATAAGCCGTGCTGTAGAGAAAGCGCGTATGAATGTGCGGTTGGAAAAACTGGAGAAGAAGGTGGGACAGACGTACTCTTTTGATTCTATCCTGGGAGAATCCAAAGTCCTGAAGGATGCTGTTTCATTAGCTCAGAAGGTGTCAGGGACTGATGTTCCTGTACTGTTGACTGGAGAAACGGGCACGGGTAAGGAGGTATTTGCCCAGGCCATCCATTACAGTAGTAAGCGTGCACGGCAGAATTTTGTAGCGGTTAACTGTTCTTCGTTCAGCAAGGAGTTGCTGGAAGTGAAATGTTCGGTCATAAAGCCGGTTCGTTTACCGGCGCATTGAAGGATAAGAAGGGACTGTTCGAGGAAGCGAATAATGGGACTATTTTTTTGGATGAAATCGGTGAGATGGCGTTTGAACTGCAAGCCAAGTTGCTGCGTATTCTTGAAACCGGTGAGTATATTAAGATAGGTGATACGAAACCTACCCGTGTCAATGTCCGCATCATTGCCGCTACGAACCGCAACTTGTCCCAGGAGATTGTTGCCGGACGTTTCCGCGAGGATTTGTTTTATAGATTAAGCGTATTTCAGATACATCTGCCGCCATTGCGCGAACGTGCAGGTGATATCCGGCTGTTGGCGAAGGCTTTTATAAAGAGTTTTGCGGAACAGCTGGCGCGTCCGGTGGTTGAAATAGCTCCCGCATTTCTTGAAGCATTGGACTCCCAACCGTGGAAGGGAAATATTCGTGAATTACGTAACGTGATAGAACGCAGTATGATTGTTTGCGAGAGCGGATATCTGGACATTGCTGATTTGCCGTTTGATATTCAGAATGCCCATTATGAACACTCCAATGATTCAAGTCCCGGCAGTTTTGAACTTTCAGCTATGGAACGCCGGCACATTGCCCGTGTACTGGAGTATACAAAGGGGAATAAGACAGAAGCAGCCCGGTTATTGAAAATAGGTTTGACGACGTTGTATCGGAAGATTGAGGAATACAAGATCTCAGATCTATAATAGGGGGCTCAGTATACGACTGAGGTACCTTCGATATAGGACCGTGGCAAGATTATTCTTGAAACAGGCTTAGAAGCAGAAAGTGCCTATGGGCTAAAACATATCAAAACAGGTTGCACCTTTTCATTTTGAAAGGGTGCAACCTGTTTCTTTTTATACTTGTTTAGTATGTATTCTGTTGATAATTAATGGTGTATGGTATATGCGCTCTTTTTGGCACATATTTGGCACATTCCTGGCAGACAAAAATATGTAGTAACATTTTAAAAGGTAAAAACATGGGAATAACAGTATCATTTATTTTTTGCCTATTGAGCGGTTTGTTCGCCTTTTGGCTTTTCTGGAAATGCGTAGATTGGTTTGAGAAGATTTAAAAGAGAGAATTATGTACACAGCTTTATTTGTATTAGGTATTGTAATGTTCGGGTATCTGACTTATGTGCTGATAAGACCCGAAAAGTTTTAATGAATGGAGAGTGGAGAAATGAACACTGAAATTTTAGGTGTAGCCTTGCAGATTGTTCTGCTGATTGTGATATCCTATCCTCTGGGAAAGTATATTGCCAAGGTTTACAAAGGCGAAAAGACATGGTCGGATTTCATGAAGCCGGTCGAGAGATTGATTTATAAAGTGGCCGGAGTCAATCCGGAGGAAGAGATGAACTGGAAACAGTTCTTGAAAGCCCTGCTGATTCTGAATGCCTTTTGGTTTGTATGGGGCATGGTGCTACTCTGTACACAGCAGTGGTTGCCGTTAAATCCGGATGGAAACGCTAACCAGACACCGGACCTGGCATTCAATACATGTATCAGTTTTATGGTGAACTGTAATTTGCAGCATTATTCCGGTGAAAGCGGACTGACATATTTTACACAGTTGTTCGTCATTATGTTGTTCCAATTCATTACCGCCGCTACCGGTATGGCAGCTATGGCAGGTATCATGAAGGGTATGGCTGCTAAATCGACGAAGACTATCGGTAACTTCTGGAAGTTCTTGGTTTTGAGCTGTACACGTGTATTATTACCGCTTTCGTTGATTGTGGGCTTCATCCTCATTCTACAAGGTACTCCGATGGGATTTGATGGTAAGCTGGAAGTTCAGACGATGGAAGGACAAACCCAGTTGGTTTCACAAGGTCCTACGGCAGCGATTGTTCCTATCAAGCAATTGGGTACGAACGGTGGCGGTTACTTTGGATGTAACTCTTCACATCCGTTGGAAAATCCTACTTACTTGACAGATATTGCAGAATGTTGGTCTATCCTAATTATACCAATGTCTATGGTGATTGCATTCGGCTTTTACATCAAACGTAAGAAGATGGCTTACTCTATCTATAGCGTAATGCTTTTTGCTTTTCTTGTCGGTGTTTGCATCAATGTTTCGCAGGAGATGGGAGGTAATCCGCGCATTGATGAGATGGGAATTGCCCAAGACAATGGAGCAATGGAAGGTAAAGAAGTCCGTTTAGGGTCTGCTGCTACTGCTCTTTGGAGTATTGTGACTACAGTTACTTCCAATGGCTCTGTGAATGGTATGCATGATTCAACGATGCCTCTTTCCGGTATGATGGAAATGCTGAACATGCAGATTAATACGTGGTTTGGAGGTGTGGGTGTAGGTTTCATGAACTATTATACATTCATCATTATCGCCGTATTCATCAGTGGACTGATGGTGGGACGTACTCCGGAATTTCTCGGTAAGAAGGTAGAGGCGCGTGAAATGAAGATTGCTACCATTGTGGCACTGCTTCATCCGCTTATCATCTTGGGCGGTGTGGCACTTTCTTGCTTTTTGTTCGCTCATTATCCTGAATTTGTGGCAGGTGAGGGCGGCTGGTTGAATAATCCCAGTTTCCACGGACTGAGTGAGCAGCTTTATGAATATACTTCGGCTGCGGCCAATAATGGTTCTGGCTTCGAAGGATTGGGCGACAATACTTACTTCTGGAACTATACTACCGGCTGGACGCTGATTTTAGGACGTTTCCTGCCTATCGTAGGTCAGGTAGCCATTGCTGGTCTGTTGGCCGGAAAGAAATATGTTCCGGAGAGTGCCGGTACGCTGAAGACAGATACAGTAACTTTCGGTGTGATGACTTTTGCCGTTATCTTTATTGTGGCTGCTTGTCATTCTTCCCGGCACATGCATTGAGTACGATTGCTGAACATTTCAGTTTGTAATAGTAGTTTGTAAAAAGTAATTTCATAGGTATGAAAGATAATAAATCAGCTTCTCTGTTTCAGAAGGAGCAAGTAATGGAAAGTTTGAAGCAATCATTCGTGAAGCTAAATCCACGGGTGATGATAAAGAATCCGATTATGTTTACGGTGGAAGTCGTAACGGTTGTCATGCTGATTGTCTGTTTCCTTTCATTGGGTACTTCGGAATATGGAGCATTCGGATATAATTTATTGGTATTCATCATCTTGTTTGTGACGTTACTGTTTGCTAATTTTGCTGAAGCCATCGCTGAAGCTCGTGGTAAGGCCCAAGCTGACAGTTTGCGTAAAACCCGTGAAGAGACTCCTGCTAAAGTGTTGGTTGATGGTAAAATCCATACCGTTAGCAGTTCACGTTTGAAGAAAGGTGACTATTTTATTTGTGAAGCAGGAGATACGATTCCTGCCGACGGTGAGATTGTGGAAGGTTTGGCCTCCATTGACGAAAGTGCCATTACCGGTGAATCTGCTCCGGTTATCCGTGAGGCCGGTGGTGACAAGAGTTCCGTAACTGGTGGTACAAAAGTTCTTTCTGATAAAATCAAGGTATTGGTGACGCAGCAACCGGGTGAGAGCTTTCTTGACAAGATGATTGCTTTGGTAGAAGGCGCTACTCGCCAGAAGACTCCGAACGAAATAGCATTGACTATTCTTCTGGCTGGTTTCACTTTGGTATTCGTTATTGTATGTGTAACATTGATTCCTATGGCTGATTATACGAATATTGACCATCCGGGAACTTATATCTCCATTGCAGCCATCATATCTTTGTTTGTCTGCTTGATACCGACTACTATCGGCGGACTGCTTTCTGCCATCGGCATTGCTGGGATGGACCGTGCTTTGCGCGCTAATGTAATTACAAAATCCGGTAAGGCGGTAGAAACAGCCGGTGACATTGATACCTTGTTGCTAGACAAGACTGGCACCATTACAATCGGTAACCGTAAAGCTACTAAGTTTCATTCGGCTTCGGGTGTTGACGAGAATTTGTTCGTAGAGGCTTGCTTGTTGTCCTCACTTTCTGACGAGACTCCGGAGGGTAAGTCTATCATTGAACTGGGACGTGAAAACGGTCATCGTATGCGTGATTTGAATACTACCGGTGCTCATATGATTAAGTTTACAGCCGAAACAAAATGTTCGGGTGTGGATTTGCAGGATGGTACTCAGATACGTAAAGGCGCATTCGAGCTATTCGCAAGATTGTGGAAAATGCCGGAAACAAGTTCCCGAAAGAGATTGAAGAGGTGATTGCTGTAATTACCAGCAACGGTGGAACTCCGCTGGTGGTATGTGTCAATCAGAAAGTTACTGGGGTAATTGAGTTGCAGGATATTATCAAACCGGGCATTCAGGAACGTTTTGAACGTCTTCGCAGGATGGGTGTGAAAACTGTGATGGTGACCGGTGACAACCCTTTGACAGCCAAATATATTGCAGAGAAAGCTGGAGTAGATGATTTCATTGCTGAAGCCAAGCCGGAAGACAAGATGGAATATATCAAAAAAGAACAGCAGGCCGGTAAGCTGGTGGCTATGATGGGTGACGGTACAAACGACGCTCCCGCCCTTGCACAAGCTAATGTGGGTGTGGCAATGAACAGCGGTACGCAGGCAGCCAAAGAAGCTGGTAACATGGTGGACCTTGACAACGATCCGACGAAGCTGATTGAAATTGTGGAGATTGGCAAACAGTTGTTAATGACACGCGGTACGTTGACTACCTTCTCCATTGCGAACGACGTTGCCAAGTACTTTGCTATTATCCCTGCTTTGTTTATGGTAGCCATCCCTCAGTTGGCTCCTCTGAACATTATGGGACTGCATAGCCCTGAAACGGCCATTCTTTCGGCTGTCATATTCAACGCTATCATTATTCCTATCTTGATTCCGTTGGCTTTGAAAGGTGTTCAGTATAAGCCGATCGGTGCCAGTGCGCTACTTCGTCGCAATCTGTTGATTTATGGTGTGGGTGGCGTCATTGCTCCGTTTGTCGGTATCAAACTGATAGATATGATAGTTAGTCTGTTTTTTTAAAACTTGGATAAAATGAAAACTCTTTGGAAATCATTTAAAATAACAATTGCATTTTGCATATTTTTCTCTCTGTTCTATATCCTTGTCTTGTGGATATTTGCACAGTTCGCCGGTCCCAACAAGGGAAATGCAGAGGTGGCAACACTCAATGGTAAAGTGGTAGGTGCAGCAATGTAGGCAGATGTTTACGCAAGATATTTATTTCTGGGGACGCCCATCTGCGGGTAATTATACAGCCGATGCTTCGGGTGGTAGTAACAAGGGACCTACGAACGATGAATACCTGGCAGAAGTGGAAGCCCGTATCGATACTTTTCTGGTACATCATCCTTATCTGAGCCGCAAGGATGTGCCTGCTGAAATGGTAACCGCCAGTGGTTCCGGTCTAGACCCACATATCACACCTGCTTGTGCTTATGTACAAGTGAAGCGTGTGGCTCAGGCACGTGGCATGAACGAGGCTGAAGTGAAAGCATTGTAGACAAGAACATCAGCAAACCCTTTTTGGGGGTGTTTGGTACGGAAACTGTCATGTGCTGGAACTGAACATTGCATTAGAAGAAGCCGATCAGAATAAATATTTTTTAGTTGTGTTTGTCATGTGTTATGGGCAGGAGCGGAAGTATTTCTGTTCAGGCAGCGAAAGACTGTCATTTTACAGGGGGAGCCGAAACTTCCTTCCTGCTTTCAACGATTGATTAGTAATGGTAAATAAATAGTTGGATATGAAAAGTTTAAAAATATCAATTCTAGTTTTTGCGAGTATGGTAGCTGCTTGTTTTATGGGAACCGGCAAAGTGCAAGCTCAGGAATTTACAATACAAGGTGATTTAGTCAGTTCTTATGTTTGGCGCGGCTTTTACCAGACGGGAGTCAGTTTTCAGCCACTTTGGGTTTTGGGGTCGGTGATTTTTCTTTGACGGCATGGGGCTCTACCGATTTTGACGGAGTTTCTTCAGGAGAAGGGGCTGCGGCTAAGGAGATTGATTTGACGGCTGCCTATGCTTTGGGAGAATCAGGTCTAACTTTTTCTGTTGCCAGCTTGTGGTGGGGCGGACAAGGAGCAAGAAGTATTTTAATTTTTAAGAGCCACGAAACAGCTCATCACTTTGAAGCGGGATTAGCCTATACATTGCCGGTTGAAAAGTTTCCTTTGTCAATCGCTTGGTACACTATGTTTGCCGGAGCTGACAAAGATGACAAAGGCAGGCAGAATTATTCTTCGTATGTTGAACTCAACTATCCGTTCAGTGTTAAGTCTGTAGATTTGAACCTGACTTGCGGATTTCTGCCTTATGAAGCTGGGGTAGGAGTATATGGCGTTCCTAACAGCGGGTTTGCCGTAACCAATGTGGCACTGAAAGGTATTACGGGAATCAAGATTACTGACAGTTTCTCAATACCTGTATTTGCACAAGCCATTTGGAACCCTCGTATGGAAGATGCACATCTGGTATTCGGCTTTACTTTAAGGCCATGATTTATTTAGATATAACTTTAGAACTCATGAATTAGTGTTGGATGCCCGTGGCGGTCGTGATGATCGTTACGGGTTATATGGCATATATAAGACAAGTAAAAAAACAGAAGAAATGAGTAGGGAAGAAAGCGTACAGCATTTTCTTGATTTGATTAAAAAGTCGCGGCGTGGCAAGTTCAAAGTCTACATCGGCATGATTGCTGGTGTAGGTAAATCTTATCGTATGCTTCAGGAAGCACACGAGTTACTTGACAACGGAGTAGATGTGAAGATAGGCTATATAGAGACACACGGGCGTGCCGGTACGGATGCTATGTTGGAAGGATTGCCCGTTGTTCCTCGTCGTAAGATATTCTATAAAGGAAAAGAGCTGGAAGAAATGGATTTGGATGCCATTATCCAGATACACCCTGAGATAGTAGTGGTGGATGAACTGGCACATACCAATGTGGAAGGTAGCCGGAATGAGAAACGCTGGCAGGATGTGATGGATTTGCTTGATGAGGGTATCAATGTGATTTCTGCCGTTAACATCCAGCACATTGAGAGTGTCAATGAAGAAGTACAAGGCATCTCGGGTATTGAGGTGAAGGAACGTATTCCCGATAGCGTTTTGCAAGAGGCAGATGAGGTGGTGAATATTGACTTGACTGCGGAAGATTGATAGCCCGTCTGAAAGCTGGAAAAATTTACAAGCCGGAAAAGGTCTCTACTGCCTTGAACAATTTCTTTAAAACGGAAAATATTCTCCAATTACGTGAACTGGCTTTAAAAGAGGTGGCTTTACGGGTGGAAAAGAAAGTGGAGAATGAAGTGGTTACCAGTGTGGGAGTCCGTCATGAGAGATTTCTGGCATGTATCAGCAGCAACGAGAAAACACCACGACGCATCATTCGTAAAGCTGCACGTCTGGCAACCCGCTACAATACTTCGTTTGTTGCCCTTTATGTGCAGACTCCCAGAGAAAGTACTGACCGCATCGGTCTGGCAAATCAAAGGTATTTATTGAACCACTTCAAATTGGTGACCGAACTGGGAGGGGAGGTCGTTCAGGTGCAATCGCCGGATGTGCTGGGAAGCATTGTTGATACTTGTAGGGAGAAACAGATAACAACTGTCTGCATGGGAAGTCCGTCACTTTCTTTTCCGAAATCATTGTTCATGATATTGAAATACCGAAAATTTGTGCGTGATTTGGCACAAGTAAACATAGATTTGATTATACTTGCATAATATTAATTCTTAGGAACATTATGAATATTCGTACAAAATTGATACTCAGCGTAGGGGTATTGGCTGGAATGATTATTTTGTTGGTTGCTCTTTCTGTGGTGAATCTACAGATACTGACGGCTACAGAGCCGGATAGTCCTGCTGCTGTACCGGGATTGCAACGTGCATTGCTCTGGATTTCTGTGATAGGTGGGGTATGTATTTTTGCCAGTATCATATTGTTGGTATGGCTTCCCCGTTCCATCAGCAAACCTATTCAAGAACTGACGCGTGGGATTCTTGAAATAGCGAACCATAATTATGAGAAACGTCTGGATATGAGTGGACGCGAGGAATTTCGTGAAGTGGCTGATAGTTTTAATCGGATGGCGGAACGACTGACGGAGTATCGCGCCAGTACGCTGAACGACATACTTTCTGCTAAGAATTTCTTGAGGCTATTGTGAATAGTATTGATGAACCTATTATTGGTTTGAACCGTAATAGGGAAATTCTCTTTATCAATAATGAGGCTTTAACTGTGCTGAATTTAAAACGGGAAGAGGTAATTCGCCGTTCGGCTGAGGAGCTTTCTTTGAAGAATGATTTGCTCCGCCGTTTAGTTCGTGAATTGGTAAATCCGGGTGAAAAGAAAGAACCGTTGAAGATTTATGCAGACAATAAGGAGAGTTACTTTAAAGCTTCTTACATTACCATTATAAATGCAGAGGCTGATGATGACGAACCTCATAATCTTGGCGATGTGATTTTACTGAAAAATATTACAGAATTCAAAGAATTGGATAGTGCCAAGACTACTTTTATCTCGACTATTTCTCATGAACTGAAAACGCCTATATCCGCTATTCTGATGAGTCTGCAGTTGTTGGAGGACAAACGGTAGGGGTGTTGAACGACGAGCAGGAGCAATTATCGAACAGCATTAAGGAAAATGCTGATCGCCTTCTTGGGATTACCGGGGAATTATTGAACATGACGCAGGTGGAAGCCGGTAAATTGCAGATGATGCCTAAGATAACGAAGCCCATTGAACTGATAGAGTATGCTATCAAGGCCAATCAGGTACAAGCTGATAAATTCGGCATTCAGATAGAAGTGGAGTATCCGGAAGAAAAAATGCCTAAATTGTTTGTCGACAGCGAAAAGATTGCTTGGGTGCTCACCAATTTATTGAGCAATGCTATCCGCTATTCCAAAGAGAACGGGAGGGTGGTTATCGGCGCTAGGCATGACGGGGACTTTGTAGAAATGTATGTGCAGGACTTTGGAAAAGGTATCGACCCGCGTTATCATCAGAGCATTTTTGACCGGTTATTTCCGAGTGCCGGGCACTAAAGTGCAAGGTAGTGGTTTAGGTCTTTCCATTTCGAAAGACTTTGTGGAAGCTCATGGCGGTACATTGGCTGTCCAGAGTGAGCTGGGTAAGGGGAGTCGCTTCGTTATCCGGTTGTAAAGCGTAACGTTTTCTATTTTTTACGGTACTGTTGCGGAGACATGCCGGTTTGTTTCTTGAAGAATGTTCCAAAATAAGAAGCATTGGGAAAATTGAAGAAGTCGGCGATTTCCTGGATGTTTTTCTGGGTGTTCTTGAGTAGTGAGATGCTTTTGCGGATGATGGATTTAAATATCAGTTCCTGCACCGTGAATCCGCAGACGGACTTGGATAGTGCAGAGAGGTATTTGGGTGATAAGCAGAGTTTGTCTGCATAAAACTCTACGCCGCGTTCTTCCGTGTAGTGTGCATCTATCAGCTGAATCAGCCGGATAAAGATTTCATGTTTGTGACCAACCGTTGTTTTTAGGTTCATCAGTTACGGTTGTAAATGGAACAGATGCGGTATGTAAGTCCCAGTAGAAGCAGTCTTTGTTCGTAACCATTAAAGGTGTTGTTGTCTAAGTGCAGGGTATTGTCCAATAGGGACATGTATTTCAAAACTTCTTCTTCATCTCCGGTGTTCCATACGTAGCATGGTTCAGTCCGGAGCTGCATGTATAGGTACATGGCTGCCACTGAATTGCCTATGATGTCCCGTATCGGTTCTATCTGGTAAATGAATATGAATAGTTGCAGGTCTTCCGATTCGCTCAACACTTGGAAGAGAGAATCTTCCGGGATGAAACTGTTTCGCCAGCTTGGGCCGAGAATGCTTTCATGTTAAGTGAAAAGGTGAAGTTGCCTTGGCGGCAGACAATCAGTCCTGCTCCATTAATCATAAAAGGTTTTTTCAGGGAGGCAGGAAAGGAGCAGAGCATACCTTCTGAACTACAAATGTTTTCTCCGTTTGACAATGCGCGGTCTAAGTGGGATAAACGTTCTTGTTGGGTATCCATAACAGACAAAATTACAGGTTATACTGAAAATTGTCTGCTAAGTTAGTAATTTTCGTTTAGGATACCGCACGACAAGCACAAATATCATGCAAAACAAGCAGGCGTAGAGTGTCCATCCTGCCATTTCCTTTACAGCAGAGAGGGTGGCCTGCACTTGGATGCGTCCTTTGGTGATATGGCAGCCATGCTGATTGCTTCTTGTTTGCTCTTTCCCTGATATTGCATACCTTGTACGGTCTGGGTAAACGAGGTGGATGCTTCGGGGTGCAGCATGTCTACATTCTGTGCATAGCGGGTGACGTAGTGCTGTTGGCGTTCTTGCAGTACATTCGTATAGAGTGCGGCTCCGATGCTGGGAGCCAATACCATGCGTACGGTAAGCATGGTACATATCCAAGAAGAAAGATATTTGTAAGGCATGCGTTGGGTGGCGTAGGTTGGAATCAGCGAATAGAGGAACATCATACCGGTAGAACGGATGATGACCGGATACTTCATCCGTTCGTACAGTCCTGCACCTTGTACCTCGAAATACATGAACATGGCGGAAAGCCCCAATAGAAGGAAACCGGCGGCAAAGAGATATTTGAAGTGTACGCCTTTTACGCTGAGCCAGATAGTGGCTATACCGCCGATGAGGTAGCCCAGCATGGACCAGTTGCTCAGGGTGGCATTCTGGAAGTTGTCCAGTTTCATACCTATGCCCGTGAATACATTGACAAACATGGCGCTGGAATTCAGTACCATTAACAGAAAATAGAATAGGAAACCCATACGGATGGTACGCAGTTTGAATACATCGAGCTGATAGTAAGGATTGCGCTGGGTAGACTCGATATAGAGAAATATGCCGCCAGCAATGATGGCGCAGACTGTGGCCCATTGTATGGTTGGGTCATCGTACCAGTCGAGCACTTTGCCATAAGTAAGCACGTAGGTAATGCAGGTCAGTGTGATGCAGAAGATGGAGGCATTGCCGAACTGCTTGAAGTTGATGGGGAAACGGCGGGTGGTATATTTATGATAAGGCATAGTAATGAAGGTGATGAGGATGCAAAGTAATAGTAGCCCCATCATAAAGTAG
>ENA-OQAA01000800-OQAA01000800.1-human-gut-metagenome-genome-assembly--contig:-NODE-800-length-19628-cov-6.512076_pt1 | contig 19628 bp, 25 predicted proteins | sample MGYA00242489_ERZ504515 | MGnify/ENA primary metagenome ERZ504515 (study PRJEB26092, sample SAMD00036237) | human gut metagenome | host: Homo sapiens | study: EMG produced TPA metagenomics assembly of... | reverse complement strand
GCCCGGACGGGGGACCACCAGAGCGCGGGACCTCCCTGCAGGGCCTCTACCCTCACGCGCCGGGCGCGGAGGCGGCGGCAGCAGGCGCTTGATGGACAGCGCGATCTTGCCATCCGGTGCAATGTTGATCACCTGCACCTTGACGATATCACCATCGTGCAGAACAGCTGCAATGTCCTGCACGAACTCGTTGGACACCTCGGAAATATGGACCATGCCTACACGGCCCTCCGGCAGTGCGACAAAAGCGCCAAACGGCTTTACACCGGTGACGCGGCCCTCGAATACGTTCCCTACCTCAATTGCCAAAACTCAATACTCCTTGTTTTCCATAGAATGGGCAGCAATTCAGCTGCCGGTCACATCCACAAAGATGCGCTCGTTGGGTGCAGCGTAATTGTAAGAATCCCGCGCGACCCACTCGGTGATCTGGTCTGCATCGCCGCTGAGAATGCGCTGCATCTCCTCGTTTTCAGTCTTTTGCTGGGCGATCTGCTCGTTCAGCGTGTCCAGCTCCGCACGTTTGGAGCTGATGGTGACCTGATTGGAAATGTATGCTGCCAGCATACTCAGCAGCAGGACAAAAAACACCCGTACAAGCGTTTTAACGACCACTTTCTTCTTGCGTTTTCTGCGGTCCGGTGCTGCCATGATCTCTTCTGCCCCCGTTGCATTTGACTCTTACTTTAACACATATGAATTATACATCATGCGGCGCTGGTTTGGCAAGTTCTTTTTGCGCTTTTTTGCAGTTCTTTTTGCGCTGCGGCGTAGTTTGCGCGCCTTTCTCCGCCGGGCGCGCCGCCGCTCTGCCGGCCGGAGCACCCGACGCTGTAAAACGCTTCCCGCTGCACGCAGCGGTGCACCCAGCACAAAGGCTGCTGCACCGGCACCGGCAAAGGCTGCCGCAGCCATGTACCAGCGCAGAACACCGGCACTGCTCTGCCCAGCTGCGTAGCTCTGCACAGCGGCCAGCACAGCACCCATCCCACACCAGATCCGGCACAAAAGCTGCACGCCCTCTGGCCGGGAATACAGCCCGCAGTGCGCCGATACTGGCTCCCAGCACCGTGCAGGCAGCGATCTCCTGCCCAAGGGCTGCAGGCGGCAGTACCGGGATCATCGCAGCAGGCGGCGCAGAAAACCGCCCGCCGGTGCGCTGGCCGTATATTCCAGCGTGTCGATGCGGCCGGTGAACTTCGCCTCCCCGGTCTCCAGATCCAGCGCCGCCATGTTCAGCTGCGCCCCGGTCAGGTGCAGCGTGCCCTTGCCCGTTTCCATGGCAGCGCTGTCGGCATTGCAGTGCAGTACCTTCTGCACACCGGTCACCGTCAGGCGGGCGCGGCTTTCCAAGATCAGATCGTGCGGCGCGGGCTGCGGATCTCTGGGTGTTTTTTCCGGCATGGTTCGTCTCCCCTTTTCTGGTGCATCCTATGCACCGGACCGGGGCTTTTATGCCTGCTCGCCCTCTGCAATGATCTCGTACATCTCGCGGGCCACATCCTTGGTGCGCGGCTCCACATCCGAGAGCACCTTTACCTTGATGGGCCGGTTGCCGAAGGTCACCTCGATGATGTCGCCCGCCTTGACGGCCTGACTGGCCTTGGCGATCTTGCCGTTGATGAGGATGCGGCCTGCATCGGCCACCTCGTTTGCCACGGTGCGGCGCTTGATCAGACGCGAAACTTTCAAATATTTATCCAGACGCATGGTTCTTCCTCCTGTCACAAAAAAAGCCGCCGCACCCTCTTGCAGGCAGCGGCGGCAAAGCAGATACAGCTTACAGGGTGTCCTTCAGGGACTTGCCGGGCTTGAACACGATGCTGCGGGAAGCGGCAATGGTGATCGGCTCACGGGTGCGGGGGTTGATGCCCTGACGCTCGGCGCGCTCACGCATCTCAAAGGTGCCAAAGCCGGAAATGGTGATCTTTTCGCCCTCAGACATGGCCTTGCTCAGTGCTTCAAACACAGCATTGACAGCCTGCTCAGCGCTCTTCTTGCTCATCTCAGTGTTCGCAGCAACCTGTGCGATCAGATCGGTCTTCGTCATAAAAATACCCTCCAGATTTGTTACTTGGTGTTCTTTTTTCTCTATCGGAGCAGGTCACTCGACCTGAGTACCGCTTTGTTCTTTCTGCGCCAGCAGTTCTGCACAATAGCGCTTGGATGCAAAGGTCAGCGCTTCCTCCGCGTCCACACCAGCCAGCCGCATGGCATTGGTCGCAGCAAACAGCAGTTCTCCCGCCGCCTGTGCGTCCTGTTCCCGGTTCCAGCCGTCCAGTGCTGCCTGCAAAGCCTGCCGTGCCGTTTCCGGCGCAGACTGCTCTGCCCCGCAGCGTCGGCACGCTTCTGCAGCTTCTGGGCACGCATCAAAGCAGGCAGCGTAACCGGCACTGTGCCCAGCTCATCGGCCAGAGTGGTGCGGCCCTTTTCCTTATTTTTGAGCGCATCCCAGCCGTTTATACCCGCATTTTGTGCCGCCGAGGACGCAAAGATGTTCGGATGCCGGAACACCAGCTTCTCGCACACCTCACGGCAGACATCCTCAAAAGTAAAGCGCCCGCGCTCTTCTTCGATCACCGCGTGGAACGCCACCTGCATCAGCACATCGCCCAGCTCTTCCTGCATCAACTGCGGATCGTCAGCATCAATGGCCTCCAGCGCTTCGCAGGTCTCTTCCAGAAAGTTCTTCCGGATGGAAGCATGGGTCTGTACCTTATCCCACGGACAGCCGTTCTCCGGGTCCCGCAGGATACGCAGAATTTCCAGCAGCTGCTCTGCCGTATAGGGTGCCTTTGGCTGCCAGTCCAGCACAGCGCTCACCTGCCTTGTAAAAGATACTGTATATTGTATCGCATCTCATGCAGTTTTGCAAGACAAAGTGCGCAAATTTCCCGCATTTCGCCTGCATTTTCCGCTCGCAAAAACAGGACGGTGCCCTGTGGGGAGCGCCGCCCTGTTGCTGAACCGTTTTATTACAGCTGTGCACCGCACTTGTTGCAGAACAGTGCATCGTCCGAGACGGGAGCACCGCACTGCGGGCAGGCTTTGTGCTCTTCCGGTTGGTCAGCAGGAACTTCCTCGTGCACCACATATTCCGCCTCGGCAGCTTCCGCCGGGGTCAGGGATGCTTTCAGGCGGGCGATCTCCTGCTCGATGTTATCGATCATCTCGATATACTTATCCACCAGCGGCTGGTTTTCTTCCTTGCCCTTGGCCAGACTGTACACCAGTGCGCCCAGCTGGCGCTGTGCCTTGAGCAGCTTGCCCTGCTCATTTACGATCAAAGCCTGAGTCTTGCCCTTTTCGGCCAGGTCCAGCGCAGCGTTCTTCCTTTTTCGGCATATTCCAGACCCATTTCCTTGATCTTGTTGAAATCCATAAAAGACACCTCTCTTACTATCGGCCTGTTTATCGTGGGCCATGTGCGGATGTTATCTCCATTATAGCGCACAGGCCGCTCGTTTGCAATGAACGGACCGCATTTTTTACAGTTTGGTGCCGGTTTGGAAACAATTTTTTCGCATTCGGCCTAAATTTACACGATAATTTCACACATCGGCATTCTGTGCCCTGCGGTCGGCTGCGCCGCCGTAGAATTCCCGCAGCATGCTGTCCTCCGGCAGCAGCTCCAGCTCCAGCGGTGCCACATGCTCAAAGCGGCGGGCTGTCTCGTCCCACAGCTCCGCATTGTGGCCTTCCAGCGTGAACTGACGGCGCACCACGCCCAGCAGTTTGGAGATCAGGCCCAGCTCGTAGGTAAAGGAGGTATCCAGCAAAAAGTCTGCCGTGGTTTTGAAGCCCTTGATATACCGCGTCTCGCCGTCCAGCACGCGGTCCCACATGGCAAGGGTCTTTTCCGGGCTGCGGCCGCGCGCTGCAGCGTCCCGCAAGGTGCGGCGGCACAGGCGGATATCCTGCGTGTTGATGACGCGGCGGCCATCGATGCAGTATTCCTCCCGCAGGCCTGCATAGATGCGGTAGATGTCGTCGCCCTTTACAAGGCCGGTCAGCTCCGGGTTCAGCGCATGGATGCCCTCCACGATGCATACACCGCCCTGCAGGTCGATGGCTCCACCTCTGCCGAGCGCTTTTCGGCAGAGAAATCGTAGATGGGCAGCACGGTCTTGCCCGTCTCGCTCAGCTCCCGCAGGCACTGCTTGATGAGAGGCAGATCCAGCGTATCGGGGTTCTCGTAGTCCAGCGTGCCGTCCGGCAGGCGCGGATAGAACTCTGCGCCTTTGAAGAAATTATCCAGACTGACCACCTGCGCCGGGGTCCCGCGCTTTTGCAGAGCTTTTGCCAGACAGTGGGCGCTGGTGGTCTTGCCGCTGGCCGACGGGCCGGTGAGCATGACGATCTTTGCGCCGGAAAGCTGCACTTTCTGGGCGGCGTAATCTATCCTTTGGGCATAGCTCTGCTCACTCAGGTCGGCAAGTGCCTGTGGGCTGCGGGCTGCCACATTGTACAGATCGATCTCAACCAGACGTTGGGTACCCAAATCGTGATCATAAAAATCAGCCACTCCTTTTTTGCGTTCCAGCACCTCCGCAAAACGCTGGATATATTCGTTCGGATACTTAAAATTGAAAATGCGCTGCATCCGTTTTCCGCCGTCGGCCACCAGCTTGGTGCTGCCGCCTGCACCGGCGGAGAGGATGGTCTGGACTTCCTCCATGATATAGATGTTGTAATATCCCTCGTGGCCCGGCTTGCACCAGCCACGTTTTCCAGGTTCTGCAGAGTATTCTTCTGGCGGTAGAGGTAGTAGGGCCGGTAACCCGCCTCGGCCAGCAGGTTGCACTTTTCCAGCATGGCGGCGACATCGGCGTAGTCGTTCTCCTTCTGGTCCTCAATGACGATGCGAGAAGCGCGCTTGAGGGTGAGGGTGTGCACGGTAATGTTCTCCGGGTCCAGCGCGATGGCCTGCCGCAGGCTGCGCTCAAAACTTTCCACCGTGTCGCCGGGCAGGCCGGCGATCAGGTCCATGTTGATATCATCATGACCGGCCTTGCGCGCTTCGGCATAGCAGTCCAGAATGTCCTGCGCCGAGTGCTTGCGCCCAATGCCCGCCAGCACCTCGTCCGAGAAGGTCTGCGGATTGATAGAGATGCGGGTAGCGCCGTATTCCTTAATGACCGCCAGCTTTTCGGCATCCGTGCAGTCCGGACGGCCTGCCTCCACCGTATATTCCACGACTTTCGAGAGGTCAAAATTCGCCCGGACCGTGCCCATCAGCTGCCGCAGCTGGTCGGCAGACAGGCTGGTGGGCGTGCCGCCGCCGATGTAGATGCTGCACAGTTTCAGGCCTGCCTTGTCAGCCTGAATGCGGATCTCTTCCACCTCTCGGCACAAACAGTCCACATAAGGCTGCACCATCTTGCGGTCGCGGTCCAGATTGCAGCTGACAAAGCTGCAGTAGCTGCACCGGGACGGGCAGAACGGGATGCCGATGTACAGGCTGTAGGTCCCGGTTCATTGCCCACTTTCAAAATCGGCTCCTGCAGGTCGGCAATGGCCTTGGCCATCTGGTATTTCTGCTGGGAGCAGTCGAACCGGTCAAGGAAGAAGCGGTCGATCTCCGCTTCCGTCCAGCCTGCGGCGCGCTTGTCGTGGATGAGCCGCACCGGGCGCACACCGGTCATTTTGCCCCATGGCGGGCGGATGCCGGTCCAATCCCGCAGCAGATCATAGGTCAGGCTGGCAAGGCTGAATTCCGGGGTCTCGCCGCCCTGTTCCACAGCGCGGGCAGCGGTGCGTGTCGTTCAGCACTTCTGCCGTCCTGACGCACCAGTGCATGCAGGCCGTCCGGCGTTTTTTCTGCCCAGACGCAGTCCTCGGCGTTCTCCGGCGGGGTGAGGGTGAGCGGTGCATGGGGTAAAACAAACGCACCAGATGCTCCACTTCGTAGCCGGAAGGCAGGCCGGTAATATAAATCTTCATGTTGTTCACTCTTTAAAATAAATCATTGTTGCCGCGCACAGCGCTGCGGATGAAGTAATTGTTGTCCAGTTCATCGCCAAAGGTGGAGAACTCGCCATGGCCGGGCAGCACCTGCGTGCCGCGCGGGATGGGCAGCTTTGCCAGCTTACGCAGACTCTCGGCCATCTGTGCACTGCTGCCGCCCTCCAGATCGGTACGGCCGATGCTGCCTGCAAACAGGGTATCGCCGCAGAAGAGATACTCGCCGCACAGCAGCACCACGCCGCCGGGCGTATGGCCGGGCGTGTGCCAGACCGTGAACTGCAGCTCGTCTACCGAGACAGTCTCCCCTTCTGCGTAGCCACAGTCCGCTGCGCTCAGCGGATACATGCGGTCGCCTGCAAGGTCGGCAGCCTCACAGTAGAGCTTTGCGTTCCACTCGGTGCGCAAGGCTTCGGCGCTGCCACATGGTCGTAGTGGCCGTGGGTGCACAGGATGGTGGTGAGCTGCGCATTGTTTTCCTTTAAAATTTTATCGTAGGTCTGCGCATCTGCCGCCGGATCAATGACCACGGCATGGCCTGCGTCGGAAATGAGCAGGAAGGTATTGGTATACAGCGGCGCAGCGCCCGGAATATGAAAAGCCTGCATGGCGGTCACTCCTTTTTCTTCCACTCGTCGGTATCGATGATAATGGTGCAGGGTCCTTCGTTCACAAGAGCCACCTGCATGTCCGCGCCAAACTCGCCGTGCTGAACATCCTTCAGGCCCTGTTTGTTCATCTCTGCAAGGAACAGCTCGTAAGCATCCACGGAGAGCGGCGGCTTTGCGGCCTTGATAAAGCTGGGCCGGTAGCCTTTTTTCGTGTCGCCGTAAAGGGTGAACTGGCTCACCACCAGAGCCGAATAGCCAAGGTCCTTTGCGCTGAGATTCAGCTTGCCCTCTGCGTCCGGAAAGATGCGCAGGCCCGCGCATTTATCGGCAAGCTTGGGCACGATGTCCAGACTGTCGGTATCCCTGACACCCAGCAGGATCATAAGGCCCGGCCCGATGGCCCGCGGCTCACCGCCGTTTACCCGCACACTGGCGGAAGACACCGCCTGAATGACTGCACGCATGTTTTAGCTCCTTGTCACCTTGAGCACGTCCTTCACCTTGGAAAGTCTTGCGACCACACGGTTGAGGTGCTCGGTATTGTTGATGCCGATGGTCAGGCTGACCATGGCGCAGTTGTTTTCCACCTGACGGGCGTTCACCGCATAGATGGGCACCCGGATATCCGCCAGCGCAGCCAGCACATCCTGCAGCAGCTCGTTGCGGTTCAGCGCGATGATCTCAATGCCGGCCTTATAGCTGTCCCTGACGCTGTCGGCCCAGTACGCCTTGACCCAGCGGGGGGCGTTGGTGGGATCCTTCATGCTGGAAATGGCGTTCACGCAGCTCTGCTTGTGGATGGAAACGCCAAAGCCACGGGTGATAAAGCCCACGATGGGGTCGCCCGGCAGCGGGCTGCAGCACTTGGCAAACTTGATGGGGGTGTTATCGAAGCCTTCCACCACCACGCCGTCGGTAGCGTGCACACGGCTCAGGTCCACCTTGGGCAGGTCTTCCCCGGCCTTTTCCTCCGAAGCTTTCAGCTTCTGCCACTCCTCCTTGAGCTTGGGCAGGCAGTTGGCAATGGTCATGCCGCCGTAGCCGATGGCGGCATAAAGCTCCTCGGCATTGTTCTGGCGCAGGCGGCGGGAACAGCTGTTGATAAAATCGTCCAGCTGGTCGTCCGGAATGATGATCATTTCCCTGCGCAGCTCACGGGCCAGTGCATCACGTCCCTGCGTGATATTTTCCTCGCGGCGCATCTTTTTGAACCAGTTTCGGATCTTACTCTTCGCTTCGCTGGTGCGCACGATCTTGAGCCAGTCGCGGCTGGGGCCTTTGTCCGCCGGGCCAAGGATCACTTCGATGATCTCGCCGGTGGAAACGATGTGGTCGATGGGCACCATGCGGTTGTTCACCTTGCAGCCCACCATGCGGTTGCCCACCGCCGAATGGATCGCATAGGCAAAATCGATGCAGGTAGCGCCGGTGGGCAGGTTGATGACATCGCCCTTGGGGGTAAAGGCAAACACTTCCTCCGGCAGCAGATCGCTCTTAAGGTCGTGCAGCAGATTGCCGGAATCCTCGCTGACGCGCTGGTTTTCCAACAGCTGGCTCACCCATGCCAGACGTTCGTCCAGCTTGTCGTGGCCATCCAGACCTTCTTTATACTTCCAGTGGGCCGCAACGCCGTACTCGGCCTGCTCGTCCATCTTGCGGGTGCGGATCTGCACCTCAAAGGGGATGCCCTCGTGGCCGATGACGGTGGTGTGCAGGCTCTGGTAGCCATTGGGCTTGGGAGTGGAGATATAGTCCTTGAAGCGGTTGGGCAGCGGATGGTACATATCGTGGATGAGGCCCAGAGTGCTGTAGCACTCGGCCAGCGTATCCAGAATGACACGCACCGCATAGATATCGTAGATCTCATCAAAGGACTTGTTCTGCATGATGGTCTTGCGATAGATGCCGTAAATGCTCTTGACGCGGCGCTTGATGGTAGCGCCCTCAATGCCGCTTTCGGCCAGCCGCCGCTCGATCACACCGGACACCTTTGCAAGGAACTCCTCGCCTGCACGCTCACTGAGCATCCGGCTGATCTCCTCGTAGCCCACAGGGTCAAGGTAATGCAGGCTGCGGTCTTCCAACTCTTCCTTCACATTCAGGATGCCCAGACGGTTGGCGATGGGGGCATACACTTCCATGGTCTCACGGGCTTTATCGCGGCGCTTCTGTTCCGGCCATGCATCACCGGTGCGCATGTTGTGCAGCCGGTCGCACAGCTTAATGATCATCACGCGCACATCGCGGCTCATGGCCAGCAGCATCTTGCGCAGGTTTTCAGCCTGCAGTTCCTCAATGTTAGAGAACTGGATCTTGGTCAGCTTGGTCACGCCGTCCACCAGCAGGGCAACTTCCTCGCCAAAGGCGGCTTTCAGGTCGTCCAGTGTAGTGGGAGTGTCCTCCACCACATCGTGCAGCAGGGCCGCAGCAATGCTCTCGGAGTCCATGCCAAGATCCAGCACCAGTCGTGCCACAGCCAGCGGATGGCAGATATACGGCTCGCCGCTGCGGCGGCACACCCCCTTGTGGGCAGTGTTGGCAAGGTTATATGCCTTTTCGATCATCTCCATATTGTAGGAGCGGCCGCTGGCCTTAATGGCCTCACACAGCTTTTCCCAGGTAACGATCTCCGGCCGCACCTCCGAAGGCAGCGCGCCTTCCGGGGCATCGGCCAGCTGTGCTGTTGCAGAAACGGTAGCCGTTTCCTGCACCGGTACCGGCTGATGCAGGTGGGTCTTTGCGGAGTAGAGATCCTCTTCCCGCACCGGCTTGGGTGCCGGGACCGCAGCTTTCTTTCCCTCTGGCATTTTACATTCCCTCCAAACATTTCAGGATCGGGGCATCCGCAAGGTTCTTTTTGCCCTGCGCAGGCACAAGCTCCAGATATTTTGCCCCACCCTTTTCCACCGTGGCGATCAGGCCCACCTGTTCCAAGGCCGTGACCGCCACCAGCGTTTTGCCTGTATTTTCCTCGCCCAGTTTTGCGCACAGCGGCTGCAGATCTTCTGCGTGCCAGCGGCGCGCCTGCAGCTCACGGTACACTGTGACGATATCACTGCGCTCAGGCGTAATAAGCTTTTTCTGTTCCTCAGTCAGGGGTGTGCCGCGGCGCAGCGCCACCACAAAAGCAGCCTGCTCCGCAAGCTTTGTGCCCAGCCCTGCCGGATGCAGGTCCAGAATGCGGCCCGAAAGCTGTGCGCCCCGGGGCGAATCGTAGACCGAAAGGTTCAGCGCAGCATCCACACATCGCCCATGGCATAGGGCAGCCGTTCCGGCGGCATACCGAACCACACGGCATACACGCTGGCATTGCCCTGCCGCAAGCGCAGGCGGCTGTGCCTGCCCTCCGATACCGGGTATACCCCATCCAGCACGGCGTTCTGCAAAAGGAACACCGGGGTCGGGTTCTCGGCCCCATAGGGAGCCAGCTGGTCGAGCTTCCGCACACTTTCCACGGTCACACGGTCCAGATGGATGGGCAGGTCGCACTCCAGCGGGGTGGTATGCAGCACCGGGCATTCCCGTGCTGCCCAGTCGTTCAGGCGGTGGCGCAGAGCGGGCAGATTTTCTTCCCGCACCGAAAGGCCCGCAGCCATGGCATGGCCGCCGTAGCGGATGAGCAGATCTGCGCAGGCACCAATGCAGGCATGCAAATTGAAGCCCTGCACGCTGCGTCCGCTGCCCTTGCATTCGCCGTGCTCGTCGATCGTCACCACGATCACAGGCCGGCCGGTGCGTTCCACCAGCCGGGATGCCACGATGCCAATGACACCGGGGTGCCAATCGCGGCCCCACAGCAGCATCACGCGGTCTTCCAGCCGCTCCGGTTCCTGTTCCAGCAGTTCCTGCGCGGCCTTGAAGATCTGCAGCTCTGTCTCCTGACGCTTTGTATTGATCTCGTTCAGTTTATGGGCCAGCTCTGCGGCGCGGTCCGGGTCCTCACACATCACCAGCTGCAAAGCCGTAACAGCGTTGTCCATGCGGCCAGCCGCATTGATGCGGGGCGCAATGGCGTAGCTGACATTTTCTGCGGTGACCGGTTTGCCCGCAAGGCCCACCTCTTCCAGCAACGCTTCCAGACCCGGACGGTCCGTGTTCTGCAGCTGGCGCAGGCCCGCCTTGACAAGGGTGCGGTTTTCGCCGGTAAGCGGCATCACGTCCGCCACAGTACCCACAGCGGCAAGGTCGCCGCAGTAGTCCAGCATTTCTTCCGGCGGGCAGCCATCCAGTGCGGCACACAGCTTGAACGCCACGCCCGCACCGCACAGGCCTTGAAGGGACTGGTGTCGTCCTCACGACGGGGGTCTACCACGGCAATGGCCTTGGGCAGAGTTTCCGGCGGCAGATGATGGTCGGTAATGATCAGGTCAATGCCCAGTTCAGCGGCATAATCGGCTTCTTCCACAGCAGAAATGCCGTTATCCACCGTCACGATCAGCTTGCAGCCTTATCGTGGATGGAACGGATGGCATTGCGCGAAAGGCCGTAGCCGTCGCCCTCGCGGCTGGGCAGCATACATTTTACGGTAGCCCCCATGCCCTTGAGATGCTGGTACAGCAGGGCCGTGGCCGTCACGCCGTCCACGTCATAATCGCCGAACACCACAATGGTCTCGCCCTCGTCAATGGCCCGCCAGATGCGCTCGCAGGCCTTGTCCATATCGGTGAGCAGCGAAGGGTCGCTCAACTCTTCCTCACCGGCAAGCAGGGTCAGTGCTTCGGTAGGTCGGTAATGCCGCGGGCCGTCAGCACGCCCGCCAACAGGGCATTTTCCTTCTGCTGGGCGGCAAGGGCGGCCGCATATTTTTGCTCGCTCCACGGCTCGTCGTTCTGTGCGTTATATTCCAGTTCTTCGGTGGCCTGCTCCGCAATCGCCTGCGTCAGCTCCCGCAGCGCGGCACGGTCCAGCGGCTTCAGATTCCATGCACGGTAGGTCATTCAAAATTTCCTCCCGTCAGGCCGTCGTTGGCCAGCATTCCCTGCAGGGCAGCGATCTCAGAAGAGACATCCATCGCTACATCCGAGAGCAGCGTATCATACAGGGTGTCGTAGGCCTGATTCAGCGTGTGAAGGATGCCCGCGATATCGCGGCGGATGGTCTCGGCGTTTTCGCCCTGCTGGCCCTGCACATCGTTGTAGGTGTGCAGCAGCTTGAGGGTGGTGGGGATATAGTATTCCGCAAAGCGGCGGGCCTTGGGCAGGCTTTCCGGGTGTGCTTCCAGCCAGTCACAGATGGCAGTGGTGGTGGTCTGCATATGGTCCAGCTCTTCGCGGCCCTGCGCATCCTGCATCAGCTGTTTTTCCTGCTGCAGCACGACGGCAAAGCGGCGCGCCGTCTCAAGATTGAGCGGCACATCGTCCGTTTTTTCTGCCGCCGGTTCCGGCTGCGGCGGTGCCTTGGGGGCTGCGGCAGCTTCCTGCGCGGCACGGTAATCCTCAGCAGTCAGGTAAAGCTTTTCCGCTTTTTCGTCCACCCATGCACTCAGCCAGCCATTGCGGATGAATCTGCGCACCCGCTTGAGGCACGGGCCTTTTTCTCGTCCACGGCTTCCAGCGGCAGGCCCTTTTTGCAGTCAAAGCCTTCTGCTGCCTCGGCCAGACGGAGCAGCGTCTTGCTGGCCTTCAGGCGGGATGCACCGGCAGTGATCATCCACACGAACACGGCGGTGACAGCCGCAAAGCACCAGCCGGTGATCCGCACCGCCCCCAGCGCAAAGCTGCCCATGGCTGCAGCATTTTCAGCCATAAAGCTGTCCTGCAGAAGAGCCTGCAGAACCGCCGCATTGGGCGTAAACAGGCCCGCCGCACCCAGACAGGAAACCGCCGTGATGCCAAAGATCACCGTAAACGTAATGCCGACTGCCAGCAATGCGCAGCCTGCGCTGTACCGCTTTTTGGCACTGGCGCGGATCTCGTCTGCCGGGGTCGTCTCTGCCTTGCCGAACATCTGCCGGAACCAGCCGGAAACACCTGCGGCCTGCGCGTTGATATTGTCCTCATTCAAGCCCTGTTTTTTCGTATTCTGCGCATTCTGGCGGCTGCGATAGTATTCCTCCCGGCTGCTGCGGAACGCCTTTGCCGCTTCGCCAAGGCCAAAGTTTGCAGCATTCACCGCCGCACGGCCCACACCATAGGCGCGGTCGCCAATGTCCTCCCCTTTGCCCTCAAAGCCATGGGCAAAGGCATCCGACACGGTATCGCCAAAGGCGCGCAGCTGGTTTTCCAGCTCCTGCTGCACCTGACGGCCCTCATTCTCTCTCATTGTATCGTTTTCACGATCGTTCATCAAATTCTTCTCACCCTTCTGCCGGTGCATACCGGCTGATGATGGCGCGGGCCACCCGCAGGCCATCCACGGCGGCGCTCATGATGCCGCCCGCATATCCGGCACCCTCGCCGCAGGGATACAGACCTGCCAGCTGGTGCATTCAAAATTTTCTTCCCGCTTCAGCCGCACCGGGCTGCTGGTACGGGTCTCAAGACCCGTAAGGATCGCTTCCGGCGCGGTATAACCCGCAATTTGCGCTCGTAGGCGCGCAGGCCCGCCCGCAGCGTTTCGGCCAGCTCCTGCGGCAGCAGTGCGCCGAGGTCTGCCGCAGCAACGCCGCGGTCATAGGTAGGCTGCACGCGTCCAATGTTCAGCTGGCCGCGCCCTTCCAGAAAGCTCTGGATGTTCTCTGCCGGAGCGGCATACTCCCCTGCACTGCGCCCAGCGGCGTAGGCTCTGGCTTCCAGCTCCCGCTGGAACGCGATGGCCCGGCGCGGATCGTCTGCAAAGTCCTTGCCTCCCACGCTCACCACCACGGCCGCGTTGGCATTTTTGCCATTGCGGGCGTGAAAGCTCATGCCGTTGGTCACTACACGGCCTTCCTCGCTGGCCGATGCCACCACCTGCCCGCCGGGGCACATGCAGAAGGTGTAAACGCACCGCTCCCCCACATGCTGGGAGAGTTGATACTCGCCCCGCGGCAGAGCCGGATGCCCGGCAGCCTCGTGATATAAGCTCTTTTCGATCTCACTCTGCAGATGCTCGGCGCGGAAGCCCACACTGAACGGCTTGCATTCCAGCTGCAGGCCGCCGTCCATCAGCATCCCGAAGGTATCGCGGGCCGAGTGGCCCACCGCGAACACCAAAGCTTCGCAGGCAAAGGTGCCATTTGTTGTAAAAATACCGGTGAGCCGACTATTTTTCTGTTCAAAGCCGGTCAGGGCCGTGTTGAAATGCACCTCACCGCCAGAGCTTCGATCTCCTTGCGGATAGAGGTGATCACACCGCGCAGCAGGTCGGTGCCCACATGGGGCTTCTGCTTCCAGGCGATCTCCTCCGGCGCACCGTGCTGCAGGAACACCTCGGTAACAAAGCCGCACAGCTCATCGCCGATGCGGGTGGTCAGCTTGCCGTCCGAAAAGGTACCGGCACCGCCCTCGCCAAATTGAATGTTCGCATTCACATCCAGTTCGCCGGTAGCAGAAAAATGTTCCACCGCCTTTACACGCTCGTCCAGCGCCGGGCCGCGCTCCAGCACAATGGCTGATAGCCCTGCCGGGCCAGCAGCAGCGCTGCAAACAGGCCCGCCGGGCCAAGGCCGCACACCACAGGCCGATGTGCCAGTGGCTGGATGCCATTCTGCACCGAAAAATCCACCTTCTGCTGCAGAGAAGCATCACCACAGCGGGCTGCAAAAGCCGCTTCCTCGGCAGGTTCTTTCAGGGTGACAGCCACGGTATACACCAGCTTGGGCTGGCCGTGGCGGGCATCCACCGAGAGCTTTGCCACGCCCAGATGCTGCACCTTTCCGCGTGGGATGCGGGCGGCGTGCAGGGCTTTTTCAAATGCCTGCGGCTCTCCGGCAGAGAGCGGCAGACGGATGTTGCGAACCAGAATCATGTTATCGTGTGTTCCTTTTTGTTTCAGTTGCTTTCGATGCGGCACTGCAGCACATAGCTGCCCAGTGCAAAGATCTTGCCGTTGGAGGGCACATACAGGCGGCAGGCGATGTTCTGCTCGCCCGTTGCCACCGAGAAATCCTCGGCATCGATCTCAATGACCACCTGCTCCGGGGTCAGCGTTTCGATCGCGCCCTTGGGGCCGCAGAGCGTTACATTCATCAGCGTTCGGTCTGCACCGTCAGCTGGTAGGTAGAGGGCAGGTTGACCACCTGCACGCAGGTATTGGGCAGGTTCATGGTCTTGGTTCCCAGATTGGAGCAGTCAAAGCTGACCGTAATGGTGGAAATGTTATCCAGCAGATAGATGTCTGCGGGCAGGTCGATGGGCAGCTCATAGCTCTTGTTCAGTGTAAAGGTGGAAAGGTCGATATTGCCGATGGGCAGCGTGGACAGCATATCGATCTTATCTGCCGGACCTGCCACCTTGAGCTGCTTGCGGCTGAGTGCATATACCAGCATCGAATCATCAAAATCACGCGGTGCATTGATGAAATTCACGTCCACCGGCAGCGTTGCCATCTTGTACACCTGCAAGGTCACATCCACGCTGTTCTCTTCCAGCTCCGTGTACTCAAACTTGACTTCCTTGCCGCCGGAGGTATAGAAGCGCAGCGGCGTGTTCAGCGTGATGGACTCGGTCAGTTCGCCGCTGTAGGTCACCTCTGCAGTGCAGGTAGCAACTTTATTCAGCTCACTGCTGGGGCCGGAAAGGGTGATATTCTCCTTGGAAACATCCGTACTATAAAGGATATAGCCGTCCGCGATGGTCAGGTAGTTGGTGGTAATGGTAACGGGCAGGGTCTTTTCCTCCACCACGTCAAACACCACATCCACCGTGTTGTCATTGCCTTCCATGGTCACGGTCACACCGTTCAGCAGGCCGTTGGCACCGCGTACCAGCAGGCGCAGGGTCTTTTCGCCGCTGTCGCGTACGCTGGAAAAATCCGGGTAGACCACAAAGTCGGAAGCCGTCAGCCCGCCGATGGTGTAGCCGTCGCCGGAGATTTTCAGGTTCACGGTCTTATCCTCGGCGCTGACGATGCTCAGGCCCCGGGAGGTGTAAGCAGCGGAATCGTAGGTATAATCCACCGGCACATTGTAGATGGTGTTGCTGGTGCCGGGCTGCACGATGATGGTGACCACCATCCATGCAACGATGGCACCCAGCACCGAAAGTGCCAGCCGGATGCGGCGGTCGTCCAGAATGTTTTTCTTATGGGCGACCGCAGGCTTTGCGCCATTTTTCTTGTTGGGTTCGTTGTTCATTGCGCATCGTCCTCCTTCTGGCTGACCCATTTCCACAGACGGTCCAGCTGACCGCGCCAGCCGCTGACCGTCGTCTTTTCGGTGGTGGTCTCCTTAGGGATCATCTCATCCACCAGACGGGTATACAGGGTCTGGCGGTCAAAATGGCGGATCAGCACGCCGTTCTTTGCCATGGAGATGATGCCGGTCTCCTCGCTGACCACGATGGCGATGGCGTCGGAATTTTCGGCAATGCCAAGGCAGGCGCGGTGACGGGTGCCCATATCCTTGCCAAGATCCAGATTGTTGGAAAGCGGCAACACACAGCCCGCGGCTTTGATGCGGCCATTCTCAATGATGGCAGCACCATCGTGCAGGGGCGTGCCCTCGTAGAAAATGGTGCCCAGCACTTCCAGATTGACCGCACTGTTCACCGGCGTGCCGGTGCGCACGATCTCCGAAAGGTTCGTGTGGCGTTCCAGCACAATCAGTGCACCGGTCTTGGTCTCAGAAAAGCGCTCTGCCGCATCGCAGATGGCAATGATGGCGCTGCGCCATGCACCCTTCAGGCTGGGATCGTTGTAGCGGCCTTTGACATTGAACAGCTTGGCGGCCCACTGGTCGGTCTGGCCCATGCGCTCCAGCGCACGGCGGATCTCCGGCTGGAACAGCACCACCAGCGTCAGCAGGCCCACCTGCAGCAGTGAGTTCAGCAGCCATGTGACGGTACGCATGTTCAGCGTTTCTGCCACCAGATAGACGGCCATCACCAGCAGCGCACCCTTGAACAGCTGGCCGGCGCGGGTGCGGTTGACAATGCCCAGCAGCTGGTAAATCAGGAAGGAAATGATGATGATATCCAGCAAATCGACCAGTTTGAAGGTCTGGAAATTTGCAATGATCGCGTTCAGAGTCATTGGTACACGCTCCCGTTTACAGTGTTTCGATCAGGGCAACAGCGTGGGCGGCAATGCCCAGCCCCTCACCGGTAAAGCCAGATGTTCCTCGGTAGTGGCCTTTACACTCACGGCATCCACCGGCAGGCCGAAGGCATCGGCCAGATTCTGGCGCATGGCTGGAATGTACGGCGCAAGCTTGGGCCGCTGACACAACAGCGTCGCGTCGATATTTTCAATGCGGAAGCCGTGCTCCTTTAAAATTTCGGCCACACGGCGGGCCAGCTTCAGGCTGTCGGCACCGGAGTAGGCCGGGTCATTGTCCGGGAAATGCTGGCCGATATCCCCCAGCGCAGCGGCACCCAGCACAGCATCCATCACCGCATGGGCCAGAACATCTGCATCCGAGTGGCCCAGCAGGCCTTTTTCAAAAGGCACTTCCACGCCGCCCAGGATCAGCTTGCGGCCTTCCACCAGACGGTGCACGTCATAACCATGTCCAATGCGCATTTTGTGTTCCTCTTTCTGTTCCGGGCGGGGCAAGTCCTCGCGGGTCGTGATCTTATAATTGGCGTAATCGCCCTGCGTCAGCTGCACGGCGCGGCCGGTCAGCTCGAACAGGCTGCAGTCGTCGGTGACAAGGCGGGCTTTTTCGGCATCCAGCTCTTCCAGCGCAGCAAGGTACTCTGCGCGGTCAAAGCACTGAGGGGTCTGCACCGCATACAGGGTGCTGCGGTCGGGCGTTGTGTACACAAGGCAGGCATCCGGCACGATCTTTCCGTTGCCGCGCGCTGCAGCCTTGATGGTATCCTTTACCGGTACGGCAGGTGCAGCTGCGCCGCACCTGGCCGCTGCTTCCAGCGCTGCTGTGATGACGGCCTGACTGACAAAGGGTCTTGCCGCGTCGTGCACTGCCACAAGCTCCCCTGCTGCCGCCAGCACACCGTTTTTTGCGCTCTCGGCGCGGGTGGTGCCGCCCGTTACGATCTGCACAGGCTTTGTGCAGTCTGCTGCCTGCTGCTCCACAAAGGCGCGGTTCTTACCGGCCACCAGCACGATCTCCGTGACAAGCGGGTCCTGTTCAAACGCGCGGATGCTGCGGTGCAGCACGGTCTCGCCGCCCAGATCAAAGCTGAGCTTGTCAAAGCCCATGCGTGTGGAAGACCCCGCCGCCACCAGTACTGCGGATACTCTCTTTTCCAATTTCTTCACCTGCCCGATTCCTATAGTAAGCCATATTTTATTATAGCGTATAACTTCCCAAACTGCAACCAATATTCTACAGCAAAAATGCCCCTCTGCACACAGCAGAGGGGCACAAACTTGTTCTTGATGGAGTTTACTTCAGGATCGGCTCGATGGCAGCAGCCAGAGCATCCTTCTGTGCCTGTGCTTCAGCCAGATCCTTGCCCAGAGTGGTGAAGTAGGTCTTGATCTTCGGCTCCGTGCCGGAGGGACGCACCACAACGGTAGCGCCGTTTTCCAGTGCGTAGATCAGCACGTTTGCAGCGGGCAGGCCGGTCTCCTCGGGCTTCTTGTAGTCGGTCACCTTGACCACCTTGTGGCCAGCCAGCTCGGCGGGCGGGTTATCACGCAGCTTCTGCATGATGGAAGCCATCTTCTCCATGCCGGTCAGGCGGGGAACTCGAAGCTGTCCACCTTGTTCAGGTAGCGGCCATACTGTTTATAGATCTCTTCCAGACGCTGCTTGATGGAGGAACCGATGCTGCGGTAGTAAGCGGCCATTTCGCAGATCAGCATGGAACCGATGACGGCATCCTTATCGCGTACATAGGGGCCGGCCAGATAGCCGTAGCTCTCCTCGAAGCCAAAGATGAAGCGGTCCACCTCACCGGCAGCTTCCAGATTTGCGATCTGGTCGCCGATCCACTTGAAGCCGGTCAGCACGCTGCGCATTTCCACGCCGTAGTGTGCGGCAATGGCATCGGCCAGCGGAGTGGACACGATGGACTTGACTGCCACCGGGTTTTTGGGCATGGTGCCTTCTCGATGCGGCCTGCGCAGATGTAATCCAGCAGCAGAGCGCCCATCTCGTTGCCGGATACCAGCTCATAGCTGCCATCCGGGCACTTCATGGCAATGCCCACGCGGTCGGCATCGGGGTCGGTGGCCAGCATCAGATCGGCACCAGTCTTGGTTGCCAGCTCCAGACCCAGCTTCAGAGCCTCGAAAATTTCGGGGTTCGGGTAGGAGCAGGTGGTAAAGTAGCCGTTGGGGTACTCCTGCTCGGGCACGATGGTGATATCGGTGATGCCCATATCGTTCAGCACATGAGTGACCGGCACCAGACCGGAACCATTCAGCGGGCTGTACACCAGCTTCAGGCCGGCAGTCTTGCACAGGCCCGGGCGCACCTGACGGGCCTCAATGGCATCATACAGTGCCTTCTTGCAGTCGTCGCCCACAAAGCGGATCAGGCCCTGCTCCACGCCCTCGGCAAAGGAGATGTACTTTGCACCGGTCAGCACATCCGTCTTCTGGATCTCATCGTACACGATGGCAGCAGCATCATCGGTCATCTGGCAGCCATCCGGGCCGTAGGCCTTGTAGCCGTTGTACTTGGCCGGGTTGTGAGAAGCCGTGACCATGATACCAGCATTGCACTGGTAGTAACGGGTAGCAAAGCTCAGTGCAGGCACAGGCATCAGAGCATCGTAAATGCGCACCTTGATACCGTTTGCCGCCAGAACGCCTGCGGCGGTCTTGGCAAAGATATCGCTCTTCAGGCGGCTGTCGTAGCTGATCGCCACAGTCTGGCTGCCGCCCTGAGTCTTGACCCAGTTTGCCAGACCCTGCGTGGCCTGACGCACAACATAGATATTCATACGGTTGGTGCCAGCGCCAGAACGCCGCGCAGACCAGCGGTGCCAAACTTCAAAGCCACAGCAAAGCGGTCCTTGATCTCGTCATCATTTCCCTCGATCTTGGCCAGCTCCGGCTTCA
>ENA-OQAA01000799-OQAA01000799.1-human-gut-metagenome-genome-assembly--contig:-NODE-799-length-19641-cov-2.145588_pt1 | contig 19641 bp, 27 predicted proteins | sample MGYA00242489_ERZ504515 | MGnify/ENA primary metagenome ERZ504515 (study PRJEB26092, sample SAMD00036237) | human gut metagenome | host: Homo sapiens | study: EMG produced TPA metagenomics assembly of... | reverse complement strand
CTTTATGCAGACAAAAGGTAACAGCAGTTCGATCGTCTGCCGGTCCATCTCCTTCACTAACTGCAACTCATAAAGAGTCTGCATCTGTCCGTTTATATAACATACGCCAAAATATTTTCTATTTGAATATCCGTAAGGAAAGGAAATTCCTCCAATTGCCGTTTTGTGGCGGCATTGATATTGACAGGTTCTTGCAGACGAACGGAAAGCGTTTCCAGTTCATCTTCCAGTTTCTCTCTTCTTCATCGGCGGAGAGTTGTTCCAGATTCTCTTCCCACAGGGATAATGTCGCATTTTGAGCTACAAGCATAGGAGTTATTAACAGCATACTCATAAAAACTCCTATCTTGATTAGGGTCATCTATAATAGTGTGTTTCCGGATAATAGGCAACGAAGTTACCTTAAATTAGTTAATTGAACAAGGAAAAATGAAAGCAATGTAACAACATTACGCAGAATGGTGTACTTTTGCGCTATGAGCAAACGGTTTAACATAGTAATACTCATAACATTTCTCTCGGCAGGAGTCCTGACTTGTCATGCCCAGCAGCAACCCCAAACCGGTGCATCCAAAAGCATCTATCTCACTCCTATGTGCGTGTACAACGGCGATACGATTCCTTACGTGAAACTTCCTACCGTTTACATCTTCAAACCGCTAAAATTCAAGAACAGGCGCGAAATGGCGAAATACTACAAACTTATCCGCGACGTAAAGAAAGTGCTTCCAATTTCAAAGGAAATCAACCGGGCGATTATCGAGACTTACGAATACCTGCAGACCATTCCCACTCAAAAAGAGCGGCAAAAGCACCTGAAAGCAGTGGAAAAGGGGTTGAAAGAACAATACACTCCCCGTATGAAAAAGCTTTCCTTTGCACAAGGAAAACTGTTAATCAACTGGTAGACCGGCAAACCCATTCCACTTCCTACGAGCTGGTAAAAGCGTTTATGGGACCTTTTAAAGCCGGATTCTACCAGACCTTTGCCGCACTGTTCGGAGCCAGTCTGAAAAAACAATACGACCCTACGGGAGATGATGCGCTTACAGAAAGAGTAATCTTACTGGTAGAGAGCGGGCAGCTCTGATAACTTCAGTACATCATTTAAAATTAATGCCCGCCTTACGTGCCTGCGAATGTTGAAACTGACGTTTTACGGTATATAAAATGCCTTCTTTAACAAATTTAGAACCTGTCTGTTTAAACCAGAAAGAAACATTGTTTTTCACACAAATATCGTGAAGCTTCATAATCCAGTCGAAATTACAGATACGGGCCTCATATCCGGACTCTCCCCCTGCAACCACTTGTTCGACCCACTCTCCTATATTATAGGCATCCAAATTGATTTCTTCCAACAACGGCTCGCAAATAATAATTTTATGTTTTATGGGAATAGCTCTGTAAACAGGCAAACGATTATCCGCACATAACTGATTTTCAACTGTACAACAGATAGTTACATTATCATATCCGTCTTTCCAATCGACAGGCAGACACTCCATAACCCTGTTTATACGTTTGGTTATCATCAGAAAATGAAGATCACTGCGTTGACGAATCATTTCCCATGCCTCAGTTCGCCACGCATCTGCATCTTCAACAAAAAATCGGAAGTAAAACAGGTATAAACAAGAGTTCCGGACGGAATTTTAAAACTTCCGTTCTTATTCGTCCGTACAGGCAAATCGAAATTTTTCGTCTTAACCACAACCGAACTGTCAACATTTCTTTTGCATCTCCCCGGTAGACATAACAATATCTGCATCCTTCACTGAATTTATGGCAACCGTGCCACAAATTCCACATCACCGACCTCTCTACAATACCATTCATCCGGATAAAACATCAGTTAATATTATGTTGATAAACCTGTTACTAACGTAAACATACAAAGGAAATAAATAACTGTTATATAAGCAAATAAGTTGGTTGATAAATCAAGTATAAAGCTGTTAATTACTAATATTTGTCCACTCACTTCAATTTATTGAATAAATCCCAGATAACAATGCCTGCCGTAACCGATACATTCAGAGAATGCTTCGTACCGTATTGCGGAATTTCAATGCAGCCGTGAGAATGGTCAATAACTTCCTGTTGAACACCTTTCACCTCATTCCCCATTACTATGGCATAGTTTCTGTTTTTGTCTAAAGTCAACTCATTCAGCATAATACTGCCTTCTGCCTGCTCTACGGAGTAAACCGTATAGCCTTCGTTTTTGAGGTTATCAACAGCTTCAACAGTGTTATTAACATACTTCCAATCGACGGTAAATTCCGCTCCCAAAGCCGTCTTGTGCATTTCGGCATGGGGTGGAGTAGCCGTAATGCCGCACAGATAGATACATTCAATGCGAAAAGCATCCGAAGTGCGGAATACGGAACCTATATTATGCAAACTGCGGATATTATCCAATACAACTACAAGCGGCAGTTTTTCCGCTTCCTTAAACTCCTCTGTACTAATGCGGTTCAGTTCGGTTATCTTCAGTTTTCTGTTCATAATCGTAAGACTTTGTGCCGGTCTGTACACTATGTACCGGCTCATGTCGTGCAAAGATACTTCTTTCCGTTCACATCCCTGTTAATAACCGTTGAAAAGGTGTCAATAGCGTATGGAAAGATTTTTAAAAATAATATTTGCATTATTCAAAGTAACGCATAATACGTCTGCATAACGAACAAACCAAAAAAGTTAACCTTAACTTTCAAAGGCTGTATAAACACATTTTTAAGTACTATTTCACTGATTAATCCTTTAAAGTTATTAACTTTGCGGTTATCAACAAGATGTTAATGAAGTGAGACTATGGCAGAGTAGGGAGCTTATTATCAAGAGATATAACTTTAATTGCTTACGTTAATAACCTAAGGATAAAGTTTAGCCTTGTACTAATAACTTCATGGGCAAGAAAATTTGGATTTATTTGTCCACACTATTAACAGCCTATCATCACCATCAAAGGATTTTTAAAGAAAGAAGAGAAATAAAAATTATTATTATGGATAATCTGATAGAAGCTATCAAGCAACTGAAGAAAGAGAAGAATGCAATCATTCTGGGGCACTACTACCAGAAGGGTGAAATACAAGACATAGCCGACTATGTAGGCGACAGTCTGGCTCTGGCACAATGGGCGGCAAAGACGGAGGCCGATATTATCGTGATGTGCGGTGTCCACTTCATGGGTGAAACGGCAAAGGTACTTTGTCCCGACAAGAAGGTATTGGTGCCCGACATGGCGGCGGGTTGTTCGCTTGCCGACAGTTGCCCGGCGGATAAGTTTGCACAGTTCGTTAAAGAGCATCCCGGACATACGGTGATATCCTATGTGAATACAACGGCTGCCGTAAAGGCTGTTACGGATGTAGTGGTAACTTCCACCAATGCCAGACAAATCGTAGAAAGCTTTCCCGAAGATGAGAAAATAATATTCGGTCCCGACAGAAACCTGGGAAATTATATCAACTCTGTTACAGGCAGAAATATGTTGTTATGGGACGGGGCGTGCCATGTACACGAACAGTTCTCGGTTGAAAAGATTGTTGAATTGAAGCAGCAGCATCCCGGTGCAGTGGTATTGGCTCATCCCGAATGCAAGAGCACGGTTTTGAAGCTGGCAGATGTGTAGGTTCTACGGCGGCTTTGCTGAAGTATGCGGTTGCCCATCCCGAAAAGGAATACATCGTTGCCACGGAATCGGGTATCCTGCACGAGATGCAGAAGAAATGTCCGCAGACGAAGTTTATTCCGGCACCACCCAACGACAGTACCTGTGCCTGCAATGAGTGTAACTTTATGCGGTTAAACACATTGGAAAAGCTTTATAATTGCCTGAAAGACGAATCTCCGGAAATCAAGGTGGATGCGGAAATAGCAGAGAAAGCGGTGAAACCGATCAAGAGGATGCTGGAGATTTCTGCAAAACTGGATTATAGTGATTATTCCCTTGTCGCTGGCATTCTTCGATGAGGGTATGAAAATGATTTCAATATTTTTTCAGGCACGGATTACATGGAATTTACGGTTTTCATAAACCGGAACCATGTAATCCGTGCCTGAAAATTTATCATAATGCAAGCATCCGCATACTTTTGCCACTTTCATTACTTGGACAGGAAGTTGCAAAGCTTATCCGTTGCCACTGCCCGGTGGCTGATTTTATTCTTCAATTCGCTTCCCATTTCGGCATATGTCTGCGTATATCCTTCCGGAATAAAGACCGGGTCATATCCGAAACCGGAGGTACCGTGCCTGTGCTTCGTTATTTCGCCTTTTACGATGCCTTCGAACAAGTGTTCCTTTCCATTGACGATAAGTGCGAAAACGGTACGGAATCGGGCTTTTCGGTTCTCCATTCCTTCCATATCCTGCAACAACTTCTGCATATTGGCTTCCGAATTGTGTGCATCGCCGGCATAGCGTGCCGAATACACTCCGGGAGCTCCGTTCAGGGCTTCCACTTCCAGGCCGGTATCATCGGCAAAACAATCCAGGTGGTAATTTTCAAAGATATACCTTGCCTTCAGCAAAGCGTTTCCTTCAAGCGTATCTGCTGTTTCGGGAATATCCGCACTGCAATGGATGTCTTTCATGCTGAGAAGCTCTATTTTATCTCCTAAAATAGCGGTTACTTCTTCCAGTTTGTGGGCATTGTTGGTTGCAAAAACAAATTTCTTTTTCATTTTCCTTTCAATTTATCGAATCCTTCTCCATACACGCCGATAACGGAGCTTTGAGAGATGAAAGCATTCGGGTCGATGTCCTTGACCAGACGGAATATCTCGACAGACTGGCGTTTGTAGGCCAACACAACCAATACTTTCACGTTGCGTTTGCTGTACCAGCCTATACCGTCGAGTACGGTTACACCGCGATGAGTCTCTTTGGTGATGCGGTCGGCAATCTTTTCGTACTCTTTGGAAAAGATAAAGAACTGTACCGACTGACGCGCACCGTTGACGATATAATCCAGTACGATGCCGATGACGAACAGCGTTACAAAACCAAAAATCACCCGTCGCCAATCGTTGAATATGAAGTAGCAGGAACTGATGATGATAACGTCGCAAGCCATAATCATGCGTCCCAAAGTGACGTCGCGGTATTTATGGATGATGGCTGCGATAATGTCCGTACCGCCCGTACTTCCGTTGCAGTTGAACACTACGCCCAGACCCGCACCGCACATGGCTGCGCCTATGAGGCAAGCCATGAAATCCTGTCCCGGTCCCAGTATCTGAGGCGGCACTCCGTCCGCTCCGTTCACCAGCAACTGGAAAAACCATAGGAAGAAAGTCAGTCCGAAGATGGCAAATGTGGTCTTGATACTGAATTTAGGTCCTAAAATCTTGATGGCAAACGTCATCAGGACTGCATTAATGATGAAATACGACCATTGGATAGGAAATCCAGTGGCATAATAGATGATGGCTCCGATACCCGTAGTACCGCCGGTCGTAATCTGATAGGGAATAAGGAACGCAGCCCATCCCATAGCGTAAGAAATTAATCCGAAAGTGATGAAGACATAGTCTTTCAACTCTCTCATCACTTCCGCTTTGGTTGGTTTTGTGATTTGCATATTTGTTATTTGATAACAATGTTTACAATCTTCTTGGGTACTACGATTACTTTGACGATGGTCTTTCCGTCTGTCCATTTCATGGAACGTTCGTCTGCCAATACCGTTTCCTGAATAACATCCGATGCCGTATCGGCAGGGAATTCCATGTTGAAACGTGCTTTTCCGTTGAACGAAATGGTGTAGTTCACCGTATTTTCCACCAGATATTCTTCGTTGTATGCAGGCCATTGCGCGTCGCATACAGAACCTGTGTTACCTAATGTCTCCCACAATTCCTCACATACGTGCGGAGCGAAAGGAGCCAACGTAACGGTAAGCTGATTCAATATCTCTTTCTTGCTGCATTTCAGCGCGGACAGCTCGTTACGCAAATCATAAAGGCGCTGATGCTTGTATTGTAAGAGAACTGTTCAATGTCTCCCGTCACTTTTTTGATGAGCTTGTGCAAGGATTTCAGCTCTTCTTTGCCGGCAGCTTCATCAGTTACCAGGTAGTTGCCGGTACGGTCGTAGAACAGCGTCCAGAACTTCCTGATAAAGCGGTGTACGCCGTCGATACCGTTCGTATCCCAGGCTTGGACTGTTCTACAGGGCCGAGGAACATCTCATACATACGCAGCGTATCCGCACCGTATTTCTCTACAATCATGTCGGGATTAACCACGTTGAACATGGATTTGCTCATCTTTTCAACAGCCAGCCGCAGATATATTTGCCGTCTTCCAGGATAAACTCTGCGGTAGCGTACTCAGGACGCCATGCCTTGAATGCTTCCGTGTCGAGAATGTCGTTGGACACGATATTGACATCCACGTGGAGCGGGGTAGTGTCGTACTGGTCTTTCAGGTTCAGCGATACGAATGTATTGGTATCTTGATGCGATATACAAAGTTGCTTCTTCCCTGAATCATACCCTGGTTCACCAGTTTTTGGAACGGTTCTTCAACGGCGGATACGCCGAGGTCGTGCAGGAATTTGTTCCAGAAACGGGAGTAGATCAGGTGTCCGGTAGCATGTTCCGTACCACCTACGTAGAGGTCTACGTTGCGCCAGTATTCATCCACTTTCTTGTCGATGAGTGCCGTATGGTTGCGCGGGTCCATATAGCGCAGGTAGTATGCGCTCGAACCTGCAAATCCCGGCATGGTGTTCAGTTCCAGCGGGAAAACGGTTATATTGTCAATCCTTTCATTATCGACCACGCATTTGTTTGCCGTGTCCCAAGCCCATTTAGAGGCATGTCCCAACGGCGGTTCGCCCGTTTCGGTGGGCAGGAATTTAGCCACTTCAGGAAGTTCCAGCGGCAGGCAGCTTCATCAATCATATAAGGCATTCCGTCCTTGTAGTAAACCGGGAACGGTTCGCCCCAATAGCGCTGGCGCGAGAAGATGGCGTCGCGCAGGCGGAAGTTTACTTTTACGCGTCCCAGATTATGTTCTTTCACATATTTCTTGGTGGCGGCGATGGCTTCCTTGACAGTCAGTCCGTTCAGGTTGAGGTCGCAATAAGGCTCTGTACCTGCTTTCGGAGAGTTACATACGATACCCTCTTTGGCATCGAAACTTTCTTCGCTTACATCGCAGCCTTCCACCAGCGGAACGATAGGCAGGTTGAAGTGCTTGGCAAAAGCGTAGTCGCGGCTGTCGTGTGCAGGTACGGCCATGATGGCGCCTGTTCCGTATCCTGCCAATACGTAGTCGCTAATCCAGATGGGCACTGCTTCGCCCGTAAAAGGATTGACGGCGTAGCTTCCAGAGAATACGCCTGTTACGCTGCGGTCGGAGATGCGTTCGCGTTCGGTACGTTTCTTGGTACGTTCCAGATAAGCGTCTACATCGTCTTTTTGTTCCGGGGTGGTTACTTGGGCTACCAATTCGCTTTCGGGAGCCAGCACCATAAAGGTAACTCCGAACATGGTATCTGCACGGGTGGTGAAAATGGTAAATTCCAAATCACTGTCTTTTACCTTGAATTGGATTTCGGCGCCTTCACTGCGGCCTATCCAGTTTTTCTGCGTCTCTTTCAGAGATTCGGTCCAGTCAATGGTGTCGAGTCCGTCCAGCAGGCGTTGTGCGTAGGCAGATACGCGCAGACACCATTGGCGCATCTTTTTCTGGACTACGGGGAAACCGCCGCGTTCGGATACGCCGTCTACCACCTCGTCATTGGCAAGCACGGTACCCAGTTGCGGACACCAGTTTACCATTGTTTCACCCAGATAGGCGATACGGTAGTTCATCAGGACTTCCTGCTGTTCTTTTTCGCTCATGGCGTTCCATTCGTCGGCAGTGAAGCGCAGTTCTTCGCTGCATGCGGCGTTCAGTCCTTCGTTTCCATATTTGGCGAATGCTTCTGTCAGTTCTTCAATGGGACGCGCCTGCTTTTCTTCGTTGCAGTAATAGCTGTTGAACATCTTCTGGAAAGCCCATTGTGTCCAATGATAGTATTCCGGATCGCAAGTACGTATTTCACGGTTCCAGTCGAAAGAGAAACCTATCTTGTCCAATTGCTCGCGATAGCGGTTGATATTGTTGACGGTGGTAATGGCCGGATGTTGTCCGGTTTGTATGGCGTATTGCTCTGCGGGCAGGCCGTAAGCGTCATATCCCATGGGATTCAGGACATTGAAACCTTGCAGACGTTTGTAACGGGCATAAATGTCCGAAGCGATGTATCCCAACGGATGTCCACATGCAGACCTGCGCCGCTGGGGTAGGGGAACATGTTCAGTACATAATATTTTTGCTTTGTTTCGTCTTCCGTCACTTGGTAGGTTTTATTTTCTACCATCGTTTCTGCCATTTCTTTTCAATCTCTCTGAAATTGTATTCCATAATGGTTTTTATTATATTGTTGAAAACTTGTTGATATACTTACTGAAACTTGTTGATAGTTTGCTTAATTCGGTTTATATCCTGTTAATTAAACGGTGCAAAGTTAAGTCTTTATTTTCAGATTTGTAGCGAAGTAGTGTAAAAAAACAGCATGAAATACTTGACAATACGCTTTTTATTCACTATATTTGTAAAGTGCTTTTAAAACTAATTTTTTGTTTGTAATACAAATAATGGCTGAATTAATTCAATAGGATTTTACAAAAAAGATTTTTTAGGATATTTCAAGGGATGTAATCTGTGAAGATTGCATCCCTTTTTGTTTATTTTTATTGTAAAAACTGATAGGGGAGAAATAGGCCGTTAATAAATTCAGAGAGAATTTTACTATAATTTTTTCAGAATTATAGTAAATTTCCGAAGGCGTTTATTAAAGGTGTTATTTCATTGTATTGAAAATAGAAATAGCGTATCTTTGCCGGCAACTTATCCGTGTCGTATATGAATGCGAAGAAAAATTACATTTATCATATTATTGCCATTCTTGTAGTGGGGATATGGGGGCTGACGTTCATCTCTACGAAGGTATTGATAGGATACGGACTTTCTCCGCAAGAGATATTTTTGCTTCGTTTTCTGATGGCTTATCTGGGTATTTGGTTTATCTCTCCGCGCAAACTGTTTGCCGATAATTGGAAGGATGAACTTTGGTTGTTGTCGGGTGGCGTTACGGGTGGCTCGTTCTACTTTCTGACGGAAAATACGGCATTGGAAATTACACTGGCTACCAATGTGGCTTTCATTGTTTGCACGGCTCCGTTGCTCACCACTATTCTGTCTTTGCTGATTTATAAAAGGGAGAAAGCCACCGCTGCGCTGATAGGCGGTTCTTTGCTTGCATTAGTAGGGGTGGCGTTAGTAGTGTATAACGGCCATTTTGTGTTGAAGATTTCACCCCTTGGCGATTTCCTGACTTTGCTTGCCGCTTTTTCCTGGGCATTTTACAGTTTGATAATGAAAAAAATGTCAGGTCGTTACCGTACGGCTTTCATAACCCGCAAGATTTTCTTTTATGGGGTACTGACTATACTTCCCGTATTCCTTGTTCGTCCCTGGCAATTTTCTCTTTCCGGATTTTTGCAACCGGCGGTTGGATGAATCTCCTTTTTTTAGGGGTGCTGGCTTCTTTAATTTGTTTTGTGGTATGGAATATGATTTTGAAAAAATTGGGTACGGTACGGGCTTCCAACTACATTTATTTAAATCCGCTTTTTACATCGATAGGGTCTGCCGTACTGCTTGACGAACGGTTTACCGTAATCTCGCTCATGGGTGCGATGTTGATATTAGGTGGAGTGTATTGCGCGGGAAGAAGATAGAAAGAGGTATTAACACCAAGAATGTAATAAATTTCATATCTTTGTTGCTGAAAAACCTATAAAAATGAAAAGAATCATCTTCTTCATATCGATATTGTTACATTTCTGTGCTGGACAGGCTCAAAACACCGCTTTTCCCTCTTTGGAAGATTTGGATAGAGTAGTGGCTGAACAACAGAAATATGTTGATATTCGCGAGGGACGTATTTCTGACGTAAAATCAAAATTACGCAAAACCGCATCGGAAGAAGAACGCTATCAGTTGAAGAACTTTCTTTTCAATGAATATTCTTCTTATGTGGTTGATTCCGCACTTCATTATGCGCAGGAAAAACTGGTATCTGCTATAAGATGAATCGCCAGGATTACATTGACGATTCAAGATTGAATATGGCTTATGTGCTGATACAGGGCGGTATGTATAAAGAAGCATCGGATATTTTACAAAATATTAACCGGGCTACGCTGGCAGAATATCTGGAGAGGTATTATTTCCTCATTTACAATACACTGTATGAAGCTATGGTAAAGTATACCATTATCGAGTCTCAAAGCAAGGAATATCGGGCAAAAGCCATGCTTTATAAAGATTCGATTATGCAGAAAAATGATTCTACCGATGTTTATATACGTGCTGACAGATTGTTGGAACAGGGAGATATAGCAAAGGATTGCAGATATTACTCGATTTTTACCGCCAACTGGATCCTGATAACCGTGATGTAGCCTATGTGCCTACTCCATATCCGATTTTTACAGAAGACAAGGAAACAGGGAAGAAGAAAAGAAATACTTGATTGTCTCTGCAATGGCTGATATGAAATGGGCAGTAAAAGAATATATTTCGCTGCGCCGATTGGCCACTATCCTCTATGAAGAAGGCGATATCAACCGGGCATATATTTATATGCGTCGTTCGTTGGATGATGCTACATTCTGTAATGCCCGCCTGCGTACTATTGAAGTGACACAAACATTGCCTATTATCGATAATGCCTATCAAGTCAAAACGAAGAAAGAAAAGAAACAGATGATGATTGCATTGGCATGTATCAGCATATTGTCTGTGTTTCTTATCGGTTTGGTAATTTATGTGCAGCGGCAAATAAAAAAACTATCGGCGGCAAGAAGCGAGCTGAACAAGGCCAATGAACGGTTAAGACAGTTGAATGTGGAGCTTAATTCTGTAAACGAACAACTTCAATCTGCCAATAAAGAGCTCCATGAAACCAATCACGCATTGTCGGATATGAACCAGTCGCTTTCGGAAGCTAACAATATTAAGGAGCTTTACATTACCAAGTTTATGACGGAATGTTCTTCTTACATCGACAAGATGGATAATTACCGCAGAATGCTCAATAAAAAAGCGGCGTCCGGTAAACTTGAGGATTTATTTAAAACATTGAAATCTTCCGTCATTATCGAAGAGGAACTCGAAGCGTTTTATAATACCTTTGATGAAACTTTCCTGCACCTGTTCCCGTCTTTTGTAAAAGCATTCAATTCATTGTTACCTGCAAACGACTCCATTGTGCCTAAGGAAGAGGGTCGTCTGACTACGGAACTGCGTATCTTTGCTCTGATTCGTTTGGGAATCACCGATAGTGAACGCATTGCATCTTTTTTACGCTATTCTAAAGCTACCATCTATCTTATCGCTCGCGGTTAAGGCTGAAATCGCTGAATCCGGAGCATTTTGAAGAAAATATTATGCAGATTACATCCTTTTAAGTATTGTACGGCATTTTATATTTTTATGTCTTGATCTTACTATCAAATATTATTTTCAGGTATTTGATAGTAAACTATCTTTGTATTTTAATCTTATATATTTATTTGTATTAGATTAATTTATGATTTTTGCATCAGCCTTTGAATTATAACAAGGACTGATTATAATATCATTTAATAACCAATAAATGTAATTACTATGAATTTAAAGAAAACACTGCTTGTAGGTTCTTTATTTTGCGGGGTATATGTATTTCCGTTATATGCGGAGACTCCATATTCCGAAAGTGAGACTATCGAGCAGCAAAAAGGTATCCGTGTCAGTGGTACTGTCATCGACAAAGAAAAAAACACTTTACCGGGTGTAAATATTATGGTAAAAGGTTCTTCAGGGGGGACTATTACCGATATTGACGGTCATTTTTATATTGAAGTACCTGATAAAAGCAGTATTCTTGTCATCACCTATGTAGGATTTAAAACTCAGGAAATTCCGGTTGGTAATAATATCAATTTTAATATTACTTTATTGGAAGATGTAGAAGCATTGGATGAAGTGGTAGTTGTGGGATACGGTAATCAGAAGAAACTCTCGGTTATCGGTTCCGTACAAACTTTGGAGCCTGCGAAATTACAGGTAGGTTCATCCCGTTCCATGAGTAATAATCTGGCGGGACAACTGGCAGGTGTCATTGCGTACAGCCTTCGGGAGAGCCCGGGTATGATAACTCAAATTTTTGGATTCGTGGTATATCTTCATTCAGCGGAAATACGTCTCCGTTGGTTTTGGTAGATGGCGTAGAGCGTAGTTTGAATGATATCGATCCGGCGGAAATAGAATCGTTCTCGGTATTGAAAGATGCGTCGGCCAGCGCCATGTATGGTGTGCGAGGTGCCAACGGTGTTATTTTGATTAATACCAAACGCGGTTCGGTATCTGCTCCTTCCGTAAATTTACGTGTGGAGCAATCTATTCAGGCTCCTACAAAGCTTCCTCAGTTCATAGGAGCTGCCGAATATATGAGTTTGCTGAATACGCTTCAGTCCGACCCGAACAAAAGGCTGTTTACGAAAGACCAGATTTTGAAGACTTATTATGGATATGATAAAGATTTATATCCTGATGTAGACTGGATAGATGCGATAACCAAGGATTACGCTAATTCTACGCGTGCAAATCTGACGGTATCCGGCGGTACGGAAATACTTCGCTATTCATTGACAGCTTCTCTTTACCATGAAAACGGAATTATGGGGTCTGATAAAACACTGCCTTACGATACGCAAAGCAAACTGAACCGTTATAATATTCGTGCCAATGTGGATTTGGATTTGACGAAAACGACGCTTTTACGTTTCAATGTGGGAGGCTATTTACAGAATCTTCGTAAATCGAGAAGTAGTACGGATGAACTGTTTCAAGCTGCTTTTGAGACTCCGCCGTTTGTACATCCTGCCGTTTATTCGGACGGTACCATTCCTCGTGTCAGCAATACCCGTAAAAACCCGTGGGCTATGAATACGCAGAACGGTTATTACCGCGGTGGAAAAAGTAAGCTGGAATCTCTTTTTTCTTTGGAACAGAATTTAAAGATGATTACTCCGGGGCTGAAAATGAAAGTGACGTTTGCATTCGATACATATAATGAGAATTTTGTTACTCGCGGTAAGGAACCTGATTATTACAGTGTGGCCAAGTCGCGTAATGATGAAGGAGAATTGGTGCACAGTATTTTGAGTTATGGTAGTGAGTTTTAGACCATTCAAGTAACGCCAATTACGGAAACCAAAGTACTTATCTGGAAGCTGCCGTTACATATAACCGTACTTTTGACAAACATGCGCTCGATGCGCTTTTCTTATACAACCAGCGTAGCTATGACTGGGGTGATGTACAACCTAATCGTACACAAGGTATCGCCGGTCGTCTTTCTTATACTTTCGACCGCCGTTATATCAGTGAATTTAATTTCGGTTACAACGGTTCGGAGAACTTTGCAAAAGGCAAGCGCTTCGGTTTCTTCCCTTCCGTAGCCATCGGTTGGTTGATTTCAGAAGAAAGCTTCATGAGGAATTTGCAGGAAGACATTACAAAATTGAAGTTGAGAGCTTCTGTCGGTTCGGTAGGTAATGATAATATCGGCGGTCGTCGTTTTGCATATATCACTACCATTAACAGTAATTCCAGCGGTTATCATTTCGGATATACCGATAGCAACTATTACACAGGTATTCAGGAAGGTGAAGTAGGGGTTTCCGATCTGACTTGGGAAAAAGCTCTTAAAATGAATATCGGTCTTGAATTGGGGTTGTGGAACGAGTTGGATGTACAACTGGATTTCTTTAAAGAAAAACGTACCAGTATTTTTATGCAACGTTCTACCATCCTACCCAAGCAGGTTTCGTGTCTAATCCGTATGCCAACTATGGTAAAGTGAATAATCAGGGATATGATCTTTCGGTAACTTACAACAAACGGTTCAATGATGATTGGGCAATGAGCCTGAGAGGTACTGTCACTTATGCTAAAAATGAGATATTGGAGAAAGACGAGCCGGAATCGGTCAAAGGAACTTACCGTTCCATTACGGGACGCTCCATTAATACCCTGTGGGGATTGCAGGCAGAACGTCTTTTTACGGAAGATGATTTTATAAACGGGGAACTGAAACCCGGTATACCGAAACCTGAATTAGGAACGGAGGTACGTCCGGGAGATATCAAATATGTCGATATGAATGATGATGGGGTCATTACGGAAGCGGATGAAGGATATATAGGCGGAACAAAAGATCCGCGTATGGTATACGGTTTCGGTGGTAACCTGAATTACAAGCAATGGGATTTCAGCTTCTTCTTCCAGGGCTCTGCAGATGCGTATCGCGTTATCGGTGGTTCCGATTATTTTATTCCGGGGAGCGGACAAGGCGTATTGGGTAATGTATACGATAATTATACCGATTGCTGGACAGAAAAGAATCCTTCGCAGGATGTGTTCTGGCCTCGTCTATCAGAGAGTACGAATACCAATAATAACCGTGCTTCTACCTGGTGGAAGAAAGATATGAGTTTCTTGCGACTGAAATCAATAGAATTGGGTTACAGTATTCCTCAGTCTGTTACGCGTAAAATTCATGCCAAGAGCATCCGCTTCTTTGTGAGCGGTAACAATCTGTTCTATCTTTCCAAATTCAAACTTTGGGATCCTGAACTGGATACCGTCGACGGTTTGAAATATCCGTCCATGCGCTCTTTGATGGTGGGATTTGACTTGAATTTTTAATGATAACCAACTATACAATCATATTATGAAACTATTTAAATATATTATAACCGGAGTTTTGGGTATGCAACTCTTGACTTCATGCGTCGATTATCTGGATAAAGAATCAGATACGGAACTGACACTCCCTATGGTATTCGAAGATAAAACCCGTACAGAGGGTTGGCTTGCCAATGTATATTCTCATGTTCCGGATCCTTATTGGGGATACGCGCGGAAATTAGGATGGGATATTCTCAGTGATGATATGACGGCCTCTGAACGGTGGCGGCAATGGGATTGGAAAGTAATTCCGATGCTATTGGGCGAATGGACACCTTCTACGGATTGGGACGGTAACTATTGGTCACGGTTGCCCCAGCTGATACGCGAGGCTAATATTTTTATAGAAAACGTACATCCGCTGCCCGATCAGGGAATCAGTGCTACTGAAGTGACGTATATGAAAGCGGAGATGCGGTTTATGATGCTTATTATTATTATCTGCTGTCAAATACGTATGGTCCGGTTCCTTTCAAACCGAACTATATAGCGCCGACAGACTTTAATTTGGCGGATTTAATGGAAGGACAACGCCCCTATTATGAAGTGGTGGATTGGGTGGATAAAGAGTTGAAGGAAGTGGCCGAAATTCTTCCTGCCAAATATACCGAAGCACGTAAATACGGCCGTGCTACTTCTATCATGTGTCTTGCAGTACGTGCCCGTATGTTACTTTTTGCCGCCAGTCCGTTGGTAAATGGAAATCCTGATTATGCAAATCATAAGAATAAGGACGGCGAGAATCTTTTCAGTACTACTGCCGACAAGACTAAATGGGCGTATGCGGCGCAGGCTTGTAAAGAACTGATTGATGCCGCTGAAGCTGCCGGACATAAATTGTATACGGAGAAGAATGATGATGGTACAATAGACCCGTTTATGTCTTATCAAAATCTTTTCCTGACAAGATATGATGAAGGGAATACTGAAATTCTGTTTGCACGTCCCGGTGGTTCGGAATATGGGGAATATGAAAAACATGCTACTCCGGCTGCCAGTGGCGGTAGCGGCGGCTTAGGCGTTACGCAGTCGTTGGTGGATGCATTCTTTATGGAAAACGGTCTGCCTATCAATGATGATAATTCCGAATATGTGGAAACAGGTTATTCTGTTTCTGATGAAACTCGTGATAATACAGTGTGGGATACGGAAGTGAACGGAGGAGCGATAAGCAAGAAAAATACTTATAATATGTATTGTCATCGTGAGCCTCGTTTTTATGTTACGGTGAGCTATAATAACTCTTATTTCACACAGGAGAAGCGTGTATTTAATTTTTTCAATGGAAGTGCCGACAATCCGCATACCCATGATGCTCCGCAAAATGGTTATTTGATACGTAAAAAAATCTCTCCGGACTTAAATGTAAAACAGGGTACTTATAAGTATCGTCCGGGTATTGTCTATCGCTTGGGCGAGGCTTATCTGAATTATGCGGAAGCATTGAACGAATCCGATCCGGGTAATGGAGACATTTTGGTCTATCTGAATAAAATTCGTGAACGTGCGGGCATTCGTCAGTATACCACAGGTGCTACGGATGATAATTTTATTCATGTTGATTTGAACGACCAGGCGGAAATGCGCAAGTTGATTCGTGCCGAACGTCGTGTGGAATTGAGCTGTGAAGGAATCCGTTATGATGATCTTCGCCGTTGGAAAGAAGCGGAAAATGTATTGAACGGTGATTTCTACGGAATGAATTTCAGCGGAAAAGATAATTCTTCTTTCTATGTACGTACGCCTTATCTGAAACGGGTATACAAGAAAGCCTATTATTGGTTCCCTATCCATCAGTCGGAAATAGATAAGAATGATAAACTTGTTCAAAGCCCTTATTGGAATTAACGGTTAAAAATGCAATTGATTATTATGAAGAATGCGATAAAAAATATTCTAATGACATTACCCTTTGTAATTATGGGCTGTCAAGATGAAACGGAGCGGATAACTTTGGATTTCCCACAAGACACGATGGGACTGAAAGTTTCTTCGAGTGATGTGGTATTGAATCAGGATTTGGGTAATGAAGAAGCAATATCCTTTACATGGGGAAGTGCTGCCAATCGCGGAGAAGGAACGAAACTCACATATTATTTTAAGATGGATATGGCCGATAATAACTTTGAGACTTCCATCGCAAAAGTAGAAATTCCGGAAGGTGTACAAAGTATCAGTTATACGCACAAGGAGATGAAGCTTTATTGAGCGGGTGGAAGGTAACAACGGGAGAAACTGCCATGTTAGAGGCAGAAATCATAGCTGAAGTTTCAGGAGGCAGTGTATATATGAAACCGGAAATATCCAAGGTGCAGTTTTCGGTGACAGGTTATTATATTGCGGCGAGAGATCTTTTCATTGTAGGTAGCGCCGTTGAAGGGATGGATGCAACTAAATCGCTTAAAATGAATGAGGTGCTTTCCGAACAAAAATATGAATGGGGCGGACATTTGAAGCAAGGTGACTTTAAGTTCATAAAGAGCCGGACAAGTCTGACACCTTCTTATACAAGAGGCGCCGATAACAATACATTGGTTTATAATGAAACGGATGATGGTACGGAAACATTGTTCCACATAGATACGGAAGGGTATTATTTCATTACTGTCGATGTGGAGAAATTAACTATTGCAAGTGAATATCCGGAAAATAAATATGAAAAAGTTTGGGCGATAGGTGATGCTACTCCGGCAGGTTGGACTATTATGAATGCGGTTGGATTGACGAAAATTAATAATATACAGTTTGTTTATGAAGGGGATTTATATGGAGGACATTTAAAGTTTCCGTTGGAATTACGTGAGGATTGGAATATACCTTATCTGATGCCGAAGACGCATGATACAGAGCCTGGCGGTGATAATACTATGGAGTATGTAGAGAAAGAAAAAGTAGAAACTCATGATTATCAATGGAAAATTACGGAATCTCAGGCAGGCAGTTATAAAATAATTTTGGATACTTATCTGATGGAAATAACATTTGAAAAGAAACCGAAAAATAGAAATACCTGATAATCTTCCTATTAAAGCTGTTTGGATGACGGGTGACGCTACTGTAACCAAATGGAATACACCATTTAAAATAGCTTTCCTGTATAATCCGGATGAAAAGAAGGTACGTTTGTATGGGAAGGACATCTCGACTTAGGAGAAATAAAATTTCCCCTGAGTAATACTGAAGGTTTTGAGTGTGATTATTTGATGCCTGAGGTAAATGGTACTTTAGTTACCAATGCGCTGAAAATGGTACGTAAGAATTATCCTGATAATACAGATGAGAACGACTATAAGTGGAGAGTGGATGAAGCCGGGAAATATAAGATATCTCTGAATGTGATAGATATGACAGTTAAATTTGAAAAACTACCGTAATACCAGGTAATTATGATAAAAATATTTATTATACAATTTTTATTGATTGTGCATCCTTTTTGGGGGATGCCAAGATGAAGGAACCGGATGGACGCCTGATATGATTCCTGACGAGAATTTGCCGTCTGATGATGATGACGATGAACAGGTGTATGCACCTATCAGTTTGAACGCTCCTTTATATTGGAGTGTATATGAGTATGCCTGGGTAGCCGAACAGGCCGGTAGTAATACGAATATGCCTGAAGTGACTTGGGATGCGAATATTGATTGGGTATCGGAGAATCTTCTGCCTTATGGTTACGGTATGATTTGTACGGACGGCTTTATGTCAATGACAAACGATCCCGGTATTGATCCGGTGGGTATATGACCCATTATGCCGGTATAAAACTGACGGATTTAGTAGCTAAATGTAAGGCCAAAGGTTTGAAACTGGGTGTTTATGATAATCCGTTATGGGTACACTGCTCGTATGAAACGGTAGTAAAAGGTACGGAAGGTATTACAGTGGGGAGTTTAGTGTACAATTCCGCCAAAGATGATGTTCTTTATCCGGATAAAGGGGATGTCTTTACTTGGATAGTTCCCAGTCATAAAGGTGCTAAGGAGTTTATTGATGGCTTTTTTAAATATTATAAGAAAATAGGAGTTAGAGTTTATCCGTATGGACTTCCTCTGTCTGTTTGAAACGGCAGGTGGTGCCGGCGGAATGCCCGGTAGAGGATATGGACGTGAAGAATACGAACTCGCTCTGAAGTATATTTCCGAGGCCGCCACAAAGTATCAGGTATTCACTTCGCTTGTGATGCCTAATCTGAAAAATGATGCGGAGTTGGAGAAGAAATATGGTAATATGATTCGGGTAGATGCCGATACAATGAAAGGCGGGTGGCAACACTTTGCAAGCAATGGCCCTACATGGTTCAATCCCAATGGATGGCCGTCTACCTCTAATATGTTTACCGGCTTATCAGTTGGTCGCACATCGCGGGAAGGGGAAAGGTAGTGCTGGATGCTGATTTTACCCGTTTGAATACATTTGATACGGAAGGTGAAAAACAGAGCGTGATTTCTTTGCAACTGATGGCGGGTGGTCCGATTGCCGTAGCCGATCAGTATAATACGATTGTCAGCGGTGATTTAAAGTTTTATCAGAATGAAGAATTGCTGGCTTTGAACAAAGACGGATTTGTAGGAAAACCTTTGTCGGATGATTTGTGGAATGCAAAAAATCAAATATGGTACGGACAGATGTTCGACGGAGACTATATCGTAGGTTTTTCAATAAAGAAGATAATGAATATGACCGTAACACTCGATTTTTCTGAAATTAGGCATTAGAGGGCAAAGTTAAAAGTGACGTGATTTGATTGGAAAGATCAGGATAGAGGGGGAAT
>ENA-OQAA01000798-OQAA01000798.1-human-gut-metagenome-genome-assembly--contig:-NODE-798-length-19652-cov-1.752830_pt1 | contig 19652 bp, 22 predicted proteins | sample MGYA00242489_ERZ504515 | MGnify/ENA primary metagenome ERZ504515 (study PRJEB26092, sample SAMD00036237) | human gut metagenome | host: Homo sapiens | study: EMG produced TPA metagenomics assembly of... | reverse complement strand
ATCGTCTCCTCATCCGTCACGCGAAGTCCGTTGACAAACGTAGGCTGCTTTCCAGTCTTCTCCATCCACCGGCTGATCTCTTTCCCTCCTCCGTGGACAATGATTGGTTTGAACCCGACCAATTTTAAAAGAGTCACATCCTCAATCACCCGCTTTTTCAATGTCTCATCGATCATCGCACTTCCACCATATTTTACAACGATGATCTTTCGGTTAAATCGCTGAATGTACGGCAACGCCTCGATCAGTACCTCCGCTTTTTTCAAATATTCCTGCATCTTCTGGCTCATTTTCGTCTCTTCCTTCCTTTTGTCTCTGCATCATTTCTGTTTGGTATGCTAGCTCCGGTAATCTGCATTGATATCGATATATCCGTGTGTCAAGTCACAGCCCCATGCAGTCGCTTTCCCATCCCCAAGTTTCAGATCTGCAAGGATTTTTACTTTTTCCTCAGATAAAATCTCCGTCGCCTTCTCCTCACTATACGGAAGTGCCACCCCATCGGAAAGAATCTGAATCGTTCCTGCTGCACTTTCCAAAAAGAGATCTACCTGCTCCGGTACAAATGAAACGCCTGCATATCCCATCGCACAGAGAATCCTTCCCCAGTTTGCATCATGACCTGCCACTGCTGTTTTCGTCAGATTCGAGCAAACGACTGACTTGCTGATTTTCTTTGCCTGCTCTTTATCTGCCGCTCCGACAACCTCCACTTCCAAAAGAGCCGTAGCGCCCTCTCCATCTCCTGCGATTGCCTTTGCCAGCTGCTCATTGACCGTATGTACTGCTGCTGCAAATGCTTTATATTCTTCTGTACCCGGACAGATCGAAGCATTTTGTGCCAGTCCGTTCGCAAGAAACAAGACCGTATCATTTGTAGAAGTATCTCCATCTACGGAAATCATATTATACGTCTCCTCTACATCTTCACTTTAATACTTCTTGTAAAACTTCTTTTTCAATCACAGCATCGGTCACAAGAAACGAAAGCATCGTACACATATTTGGGTGGATCATTCCGGATCCTTTGGCCATCGCACCGATCGTCACTGTCTTCCCGCCAATCTCCAGCTGTACTGCAGCCTCTTTTTTATGCGTATCTGTTGTCAGAATCGCCTCTGCAGCCTCTGCTCCACAAAGTTTGTCATTGCCTTTTGCCTGGGCAAGCATATGGATTCCCGCCTGGATTTTCTCCATCGGAAGCTGTTTTCCGATCACTCCGGTAGAGCTTACCAGCACTTGTTCTTTCTGAATCCCGAATACTTCTGCCGCTGTCTGTGCTGTCTCTTCACAATATTGCATCCCTTCTTCTCCGGTACACGCATTTGCAATTCCCGAATTGACAATTATCGCCTGCACCGCTCCGCCTTGTTTGACAATCTTCTGATCCCACTTTACCGGAGCTGCCTTCACCACATTTGTCGTAAAAGTTCCCGCCGCCACACACGGAACACTGCTGTAAATCAATGCCATGTCTGTACGCCCCTCGTATTTGATCTGGGCCGCTGCCGCTGCCGCCTCAAATCCCGGTACCACTGTAATTCCACCTTTGATCTGCTTCATCTCTGCTTTCCTTCCTTTCTTTGCTGCCTGTTATTTCTGCCTTCTATCGATTAAATGTCGTTTCATTCTCTTCGTTTAAAGAGAGGTCATAATAATTTAAGTCTTCTCTCCGCTTCCATCCGCTTTGTTCCCAGAACTGATTCCCAACATGATTGTCCGTAAATGCAATCAGGCAGACCTGATTGATCTTCTCTGCTCTCAGCGCATCCATCGCCATCTTTGCCATCTGTGTACCGATTCCTTTCATCCGATGTTCTTCAGCAACGCATACATGATAAAAACAACCTCTTCTTCCGTCATGCCCGCATAAAATACTGCCGACAATCTCTCCTTCTTCCTCCGCCACAATACTGGTAGTCGGATTTCTTCTAAGGAAACGTTCCAGTCCTTCCCGCGAGTCATCGATACTACGGATTCCAAATCCTTTGATCTGTTTCCAAAGCTTATAAACTCCCTCATAGTCTTCTATCATCTATTGCGCGTATCATGGTTCTGCCTCTCCTTTTTCTTCTTTTTTCCTGCTGTAGCTTCTAAGGAAACAGAGGGATTGCAGTCAGTCCTTCCGTCTCATCCAGTCCGAACATCAAATTCATATTTTGGATTGCCTGCCCCGCAGCGCCCTTCACAAGGTTATCCATCGCTCCCAGGATCACAATCCGATTGGTCCGCTGATCAATCTGAAATCCAACATCCACATAGTTGCTTCCTTCCACCCATTTCGTCTGCGGACATATCCCGGTTCGCAGTACACGAACGAATTTCTCGCTGTTATAACAACTGTCATATGCCTCTCTTACCATTTCTTCCGTCACACCTTGTTTTAGTGATGCGTAGGCGGTCACAAGGATCCCCCTATTCATCGGAACAAGATGCGGGGTAAAATTCACACATACCTTCTCCCCTGCAACAAGGGACAACTGTTCTTCGATCTCCGGTGTATGCCGATGTGTGGTCACCCCATATGCTTTCATATTTTCATTGACTTCACAATAAAGATTATCTATTTTCTCCGTTCTTCCTGCCCCCGATGTCCCGGACTTTGCATCGATGATCAACGTCTCCGGAACTATCAGTCCATTCTTTACCAATGGAAGAATCGCCATCAGAGAACACGTTGGATAACAGCCGGGATTGGCGATCAGCCTTGCTGATCGAATATGCTCCCTATTCCACTCGCAAAGTCCGTAGACTGCTTCTTGCAGAAGTTCCGGGCTTTTCTGTTGTATTTTATACCATTTTTCATACGTTTCCGCCTCTTTTAAGCGAAAATCTGCACTTAGATCAATGACTTTAGCTTTCTCTAGCACCGTCTCACTGATCTGTCCGGCACAAAATCCCTGCGGCGTTGCAGTAAAGATTACATCCACGTCATCCGCAAGTGCCTCCATCACCTTTTCCCCGCACGTTCCTTCTACAATCTGAAATAAATTCTGGTAAACATTAGTATAAGGAATCTCCTGATAACTTCTGGAGCCAAACCATACTACTTCCACTTCCTTATGACCAGCCAAAAGTCTGACTAATTCTCCTCCGGCATACCCCGTTGCGCCAATTATTCCTGCACGAATCATCTATAACACCCTTTCTCTCTTTTTCCATCGAATAAATTTTGATTTTGCATGATTATACATCTATTTTAAATGTTATGCAATAGTTTTTTTTGCATTTTATTTTGTACAATTTTACTTTTCACCAAAATCTGCTTTTATCGCTTTCCTCTTTCCCCATAACTTCCTTCTCCGTTTTTCATTTCTTGTTTTCCCTCTCATATTTTGCATTTTATAAGTAAATACAAGTGCTTTTTCGTTTTTCTCTACGAATTTTTTTCATTTTTACATTACTCTTTTTTCTATAAAAACTAGTATATTTCCCCCTAGTGCACATTTGTTTTCCTATAACAGTTTGCTTTGCTTTTTTAATCTCATTTCTCTTTTTCAAATTTTCTTGTTGCATATTTATTCATTTTGTTGTATATTAATACTATCAAATTTCAAGACAAACAGAACAAGGAGGACTTTTCACATGAAAGAAAAAGTAATTTTAGCATATTCCGGCGGATTGGACACAACAGCATCATCCCATGCTCAAAGAAAATTTGATTATGAGGTCATCTGCTGCTGCATCGACTGCGGACAGGGAGAAGAACTGGACGGCTTAGAAGAACGCGCAAAATTATCCGGCGCTTCCAAATTATATATTGAAAACATCGTTGATGAGTTCTGTGATGACTATATCGTGCCATGTGTACAGGCAAATGCAATCTACGAAAACAAATATCTGCTCGGCACTGCGATGGCACGTCCGGGAATCGCAAAAAAACTAGTAGAAATTGCAAGAAAAGAACATGCTTCTGCTATCTGCCACGGAGCAACCGGAAAAGGAAATGATCAGATTCGTTTTGAATTAGGAATCAAGCACTCGCACCGGATCTGAAGATCATCGCTCCATGGAGAATGACTGATCTTTGGACATTAAATTCCCGTGAAGAAGAGATTGCATACTGCCATCAGCATGGGATCGACTTCCATTTGATGCCAGCCAAAGTTACAGCCGTGACCGTAACTTATGGCACATCAGCATGAAGGATTAGAGCTCGAGGATCCTGCGCAAGAGCCAGACTATGAACATCTGCTTGTACTCGGCGTTACCCCAGAACAAGCACCGGATGAAGGCGAATATATCACAATGACTTTCGAAAAAGGTGTTCCAGTCAGCTTAAACGGACAAACGATGAAAGTATCTGAGATTATCACAGAGTTAAACGCCCTCGGCGGAAAGCATGGAATCGGTATCATCGACATTGTAGAAAATCGTGTTGTCGGAATGAAATCCCGCGGTGTCTATGAAACTCCAGGAGGAACCATCTTAATGGAAGCTCACCAGCAGTTAGAGGAACTGGTGCTTGACCGTGCAACCTATGAGGTTAAAAAAGAAATGGGAAATAAACTTTCTCAGATTGTATACGAAGGAAAATGGTTCACACCACTCCGTGAGGCTGTGCAGGCATTTATCGAATCCACACAGCAATATGTGACCGGAGAAGTAAAATTGAAGCTTTATAAAGGAAATATCATCAAAGCCGGAACAACCTCTCCGTATTCTCTGTACAGCGAATCTCTCGCAAGTTTTACTACCGGAGAACTTTATGACCACCATGACGCAGAAGGATTTATCAACTTATTCGGTCTTCCGTTAAAAGTACGCGCAATGAAACTTGCAGAAACAGAAAAGTAAAAAACAGACACACAAAAAGGACAGCTGATCTTTCCAGCTGCCCTTTTTGTTTTCTAAAACTTCTTGAGTAACATTCTGTATTTCTTTAACCAATTCCCCCATACACGATCCCGAGGATCACTACAAGAATGGTCACGATCACAAACACATATTTTGCAAACGCAAGGAACCTTTTTCCAAGCGGTTTCCCTGCTCCTTCATTGATCGCCGCAAGCGCCTTTTCTCCATCATGAAGATAGTAAAAGACAATCAGCACAAGAAGTGCCATCAGCGGTGAAATTACAACTGTGATCAGATTGGTAAACTGATCAAAGGTTGTCATGCTCAAATTCAAAGGAACTGAGAGCACAAATGTGACAATTCCCACAAAAATCACCGCCTTTTTCCTTGTCAGCTTCGAGTGCCGAAAGGATTGCCTCCACAACCCCTTCCAGCATATTAATAGAAGAAGAGATCGCCGCACAGAGCAAACTGATAAAGAAGATAACCGCAAGGATTGTTCCACCCGGCATTTTTTCAAAAAATGATCGGCATCGTCATAAATAATAATGGTGGTCCTGATTTTGCATCCAACCCGAATGCAAATACCGCCGGCATGATCACAAAAGATGCAAGTACCGCTGCCAGCGTATCCAACACTGCCGTGCTGACTGCCAGATGCGGAATATCATATTCTTTCTTCAAATAGCTCCCATACACTACCATCCGCATCCATTGATGGATACCGTGAAAAATGCCTGTCCAAGCGCCATCACCCATGTATCTGCTTTCAAAAGGTACTCCCATTTTGGCTGAAGCAGAAACTTCACACCTTCCATCGCTCCCGGAAGTGACAGTGACTGGAAAATCAGTACGATAAAAATCAGAAACAATGCCGGCATAATGATCTTGCTGATCCGCTCAATCCCTTTTACAACACCTGCACAAATGACCAGTACCGTCAGAAAAATCGCAACCGCATCCCATGGAATGGAAGCAGCTGAACCTGCAAACTCTGTAAAATAGGTGTTCTTATCCACCTTTGCCAGCTTTCCGGTTCCACTCATTACAAGGTATTTTAAAATCCACCCGACAACCACATTGTAAAACATAAAAATGCCAAGAAGCCCGATTGCCGGAAGCATTCCTACAATCTTTCCACCCTTCCATGTTCTTTCACGGAACACTTCTGAGATTCCAGTCATCGAACCGCCGCCAAAAGCACGCCCGAACGCAAATTCTGTAATCAGTCCTGTCGTCCCAAGAATCAAGACAAACAGAAAGTATGGGATCAAAAATGCCGCCCCACCGTAAGCGCCAAGCCGGTATGGAAACATCCATATATTTCCAAGTCCAATAGCCGAACCGATGCAAGCCATAACAAATCCCATTCTGCTCGTAAATTTTTCTCTCTTTTCCATAAGCAACTCCTTTTCTCTCCAAACCCATCCACAAAAAACATCAATCAGCAGATCGACTCAGACAGGCTTTCCGATTTCTCTCCATATACTATCACACTTTAAAGCATTAATGCAAGAAAAAAGTAGAAAATATATTTTTCCTGTTCTTTTGAATATCCGGCACGAAACATACCTATCCTATAATAAAAAACATAAGGATGTGTACTATGAAACCAGTAATCGGAATTATTGTCTGCGGTCTGATGGATGACCGCCAATTTGTAGCTAATGCTTACATTCAATCCATAAAATATGCAAAAGGAGTCCCTCTTCTGCTCCCACTCGTGCGTTCTGACGAGGCACTTCAGACATATTGTTCTCTCTGTGACGGTTTCCTCTTCTGCGGTGGAAACGACATCACCCCACTTCTGTTTGGAAAAGAACCGGCAAAAGGACTGGGAGCAACCAACATCACACTGGATATTTTTCAACTTCGCCTTCTGCGCGCCATTCTAAAAACAAAAAAGCCCCTGCTTGCCATCTGCCGTGGAATGCAGGTCTTAAATGTAGCCTGTGGAGGAACGCTTCTCCAAGATATCGATACCTCGCTCCACGCACCCATCAATCATATGCAGCTTTCCGCCTCTAGAAGTGAAATCAGCCATAAAGTACTGGTCGCAAAGGGAAGTATTCTCTCCTCCATCACAGGTTCGTCCCTCTATACAAACAGTTCCATCATCAGGCAGTCGACTCACTCGGCAAAGGCTCGTCCCAACTGCCCGGACTTCTGACGGCATCATCGAGGCAATCGAACTTTCCGCTCATCCATTTGCCCTTGGAATCCAATGCACCCGGAATGTATGTACCGTACTTCTCCTGTCATGCGTGATCTGTTTGCTTCATTTATCACTGCCTGCCGCAAATAATTTATTTTGCCAGCCCCTGCTTCTGCAATTTCTAGTCATTGCCCCGACGCCTGCAATATGGTATGATATCCAGAGACATTTCAAACAACAAAACAAGAACCGGAAGGAAGATTTTAAACTCTTCTTTCCGGGCAATCATTATAACAAATAAAGGCAGGGCAATACCCATGACAGATCATCAGATTTCTTCCCTCTCCAGCCTGCTCCACCAGGATCTTTTTGAGTTTCTCAAAGGCTCAATTTCCGGTGGACTCCTCTGCGGCTATACCGGAGAAGGATTCCCTTTTCATTTCATCAGCGATCAACTGCTGCACCTTCTTGGCTTTGAGAGCCGCGAGGAATATTGTACGTTTATTAAAAATAAACTGATCAACGGCATCCATCCAGATGATCGGGAGTATACAACAGACACTGTTTTGTCTGCTCTAAACGAAGACCAGACGTACGAAATTAAATATAGAATGTTAAAAAAAGATGGTTCTTTTATCTGGGTCATCGGTCAAGGAAAGAAGTTTTTCCATAAAAATTCCGAATTTGTAGCAAGTATCTGTCTGGATATCACTGATACCATTGAACTGCAGCAAGAGCTGAGTGAACTTACCCATAACATTCCCGGTGGAGTCTGTAAAATTTTGATGGATCAGGACTTCACACTTCTTTATGGAAACGATAGCTTCTATCAGCTATATGGATACACTTCTGCAGAAATGCAGACACAACTGGGCAACAAGCTAATTGCCACGATCCTTCCTGAGGATGCAACGTCTATTATGGAAATCATCGAGCGTACTTACCGAAGTCAAGAATCTCATTTTGAATTTGAACAAAGAATTTTTCACAAGGACGGTTCCATACGCTATCTTCTGACAAACGGTGCCTTCAGCCATTCTCGGAAAGGAGTTCCCACTTTAAATTGCGTCATCATCGATATCACAAAGCGCCGACTATCTGAACAGGAACTTGCTATCAACGAAGAGCGTTTCCGGATTGCTGTCACACAGACACAGAGTGTGATCTTTGACTATCATATTCAAAAAAAACAAGTGGTCCATTCGAAAGAAACAATGCACCTCTATGGACTTCCGGAAATCATGAATGATGTTCCGGAAAGTTTTGTGCGTTCTAAGATCATTCCTCGCAAACATGCTGCCGCTTTTCTTTCCATGTACAGAGAAATCCAGCAAGGAAGTCCTCACAGCAGCTGCACCGTAGAAATCTTAGCAGCAGACGGAAAATATTACTGGAATACGATCACAATGACAACTGTTTTCAATGGTCAGCACAAACCGGTCCGTGCCATTGGTGTCGTGGAAAATATTACTCAGCATAAAGAAATGGAATATGCTTATCTCAAAGAAGAAACTTACCGAACGTGCTCTGCTTGCAGATACTCTGTTTTACGCAGAAATCAACCTGACCGAAGGTATCATCGACACCCTCTCCGAGATGAATACCCAAGAATTGATGGAACACCTCTGCCGCTCTTATGACCAATATCTAAGAGTCGAAGGAATCAAAAATATTCATCGGAAAGATTATCCCAAATTTCTGGAAACTTTTTCGCGTAAAAATCTTCTTGCAAATTATGCCAACGGGATTCAGGAACTCAAATTAGAATATCGTCATTTGACGAATTTTGGAAAGACTTGCTGGGTAGAAACAACTGCCCATATGATGAAAGACCCTGTTTCCGGAGATATCCGCTGTCTTCTCTACTTACATGACATTGATGCAGCAAAAAGAGAGCGGCTGACTCTTGAAACGCCTCCCGGCTGGATCCTCTGACCAAGCTATATAACAAAGGGAGCTGCTGAGACATTGATCCGCAGCCAATTAGAAGCAAGTTCTCCCGATGCCTGCCACGCATTTATCATCATTGACCTTGATCACTTTAAAAAGATCAATGATCTCCATGGACACGCTTGCGGAGACAAGGTGCTAAAAGAAACGGCAAAACGAATTCAGCAGCATTTCCGTTCAGACGATATCATCGGGCGAATCGGCGGAGATGAGTTCATTGCCTTTATCAAAAATATCCCTTCGAAAGACTTTCTGATCCAAAAGTTAGAAAAGCTTCGATATACCGTAGTACCTTTCTGCGGTATTCTTACATATAGTATGGGAATCTGCCTCACATCGAACTATGGATTTGACTTTGAAGTACTGTATGAAAAAGCGGATATCGCTCTTTATCACTCAAAAGCACGTGGGCGCAACTGTTTTACCTTCTATACTTCAGTCATGCATCTACCGAACAAAATGGTATTCCTAAAAGTGAAATTGTTATGGAACCGGAGGATCCTGCATGGTCACAGGAAATCTTCCATGCGTTGATTGAAAATCTGGAGGATATTACATATCTGAGTGATCCATACACCTATGAGCTCCTCTACGTTTCTCCGCAAGTCCGTGACATTTTAGGATTATCCGGCAATGATCCCATTGGAAAAAAATGCTACGAAGTACTTCAAGGAGAACACAAACCATGCCCATTTTGCACAAATCACCTTTTGGATCAAAAGCCGGTCATCTGGGAACACCACCACCGACTCCTGAACCGTGATTACCTGCTCAAAGATAAATTTATCACATGGAATCACCGTAAAGTGCGCATGGAGCTTGCAATCGATATTACGGATCTAAAATTGAACGGAATCCAGCAAAGATTTTCTATCGCATTAACAGAATATGCTTCTCTGCTGGAATCTCTGTCCGGAACAAAAGAGATCCTCCAGGTAGCCGCACAAACACTCGGCAAATTTTATCAGGCGGATGATGTCTGTCTGATTTATCCTGCCCATACGGGAAATTCTTATCATTTCAAATGCCTTTGGCATTACGAAAACTCTATTTCCCAAAGTGCATTGGTCCAACTGACTCAAATTGAAAAATACGCATTTATTCAGGACTTATTTTACACAAATGATATCATCCACATCCCGGATATTGAAATGCTCCGCCCAAACTACCCGGAGGAAATGCGACTTCTGGAACGTTACGAAATCCGGCAGATGCTTGGTTTTTCTTTCTCCGCTGAACACCCTAAAAATGCTTGCCTGATTTTATCCAACCCGCATACCTGTGGCAATGAGTTACATTTTCTTCGTCTGGTATGTCATCTTCTCACAAATCGGCTGCATAGTATCGATGCGGAGAAAAAACTAGACTATAACTTCTGGCATGATGCACTAACCGGCCTTTACAATCTTGCAAGTTTTTCTTCTTATACTAAAAAACGGCATTTTGAAGAACTCTCCTCCGTAGGCTTGTGCTTGCGGATATCAATGGTTTCAAACAGATTAACAATACGATGGGATATTCCTTTGGCAATCAGGTGCTTCTGGACACTGCTCGTGTTTTTCGAGAATATTTCCCAGATGCCTATCACTTCCGTCTCAGCGGAAATGAATTTTGTATTATCTGCGAAAATGCTTCCGGCAAATATTTTTATCAACAGATTTCACTATTACAGGCAGATCCCATCGTTCTGAGACATGATGGAATTTCCTTTGGCTACCACTGGATGCAAAAAGAAGTAGATTTTTCCATACTCAAATCTCTTGCAGAAGATTCGATGATGGAAGAAAAGCAAAAATATTACATGGAAACACCTTATTTTGCCAAACGGCATCGTCCTACTATCCTGCAACAAACATTGCGCGACTTAAAAGAAGAACGATTCCTCATCTATCTTCAACCCAAAGTAGATCTCTCCTCAAGAAAACTTATCGGAGCTGAGGCATTGATCCGGTATCGCCACGAGGAACGCGGTTGATAGCACCTGATTTTTTTATTCCACCACTAGAAAAGGAACACCTAATCCGCTATATCGATCTATTTGTTTTAGAACAAGCGTGCCGTCTTCTCGGGCGCTGGCAACAGGAAGGACATAAAACATTTCCTATTTCCATCAATTTTTCTAGAATTACACTGATGGAAGAAGAAATCCTTCCTTCCCTGCTTGAACTGGTACACACTTACCAAATTTCACCTTCTTTGATCCAAATTGAAATCACCGAGACTATCGAAGAGAAAGATTGCGATGTTCTCCTGACACTCAGCCACCAGCTACGGCAGGCCGGATTCACAATTGCCCTCGATGATTTCGGCACAAAATATACAAACTTGTCCATTCTCACCTACATGGATTTTGACGTTCTAAAACTTGACCGCAGTCTGATTCAGACACTGTGTTTCAGAGCATCTAATCAGACGATCATCAAGCATGTAATTCAAATGTGCAAAGAACTTCCGGTAGAAGTCATCGCTGAGGGCATCGAAAATGAAGAACAGGCAGCACTCCTCACCTCTATGGGATGTCCTTCTGCACAGGGATACTTATTTGGAGCACCAATGCCTATTTCCGAATTTGAATCTAGATTCATGCCGGCAGAAACAGACTCCAAAATCTCACAATAAAAAAAGAGGGTTGCTCGACTTTGCTTCTGCATTGTCCGCCATCCCTCTTTTTCTAACTCTTTACAAAACCCCTTCATCTATCATAAGATCGGTCCCATCTGCCGCAGTCGTCGCCAGTGTGTCACATCTCTCGTTCTGCGGATGTCCATCATGTCCTTTCACCCAGATAAAAGTAACTTGATGTTGTTCCTTGGCTGTCAGAAGCCGTTTCCACAGATCCACGTTTTTGACCGGCTCATTTTTCCCGCGCTTCCAGCCTTTCTTGATCCATCCATCGATCCAGTGTTGATTAAACGCATCCACCACATATTTGGAATCCGAATACAACTCAACGCTGCACGGACGGTTCAGCGCTTCCAATCCTTTGATCACCGCCATCAGCTCCATCCGGTTGTTCGTTGTCCTTCTGTAACCACCGGACAGTTCTCTTGTATGTAATTCTCCTTTTCTATCTACATACTCGAGCACAGTTCCGTATCCTCCCGGTCCGTCCGGATTTCCTCTGGCTGCCCCATCTGTATAAATCTTTACATGCATATTCTTTCCTCCTGTCTGGTCCAGTTCCCCGTTGCTAAAAATTCTTCTGCCATTTTCTCTGCCTCATCTGTAATCCGATCTTCATATCCGATCAACCGAAGAAGTTTGATCGCATTGCGTGATACTGCTCTCCCCTTTTGCAGGCAATAATCAAACAGGATATCCTCATCCATGATTGTCTCCTGAAAATGATAATTGTCATAGCAGTTCTCCAGCAGATGTGTCAATTCAATATCATGCGTTGCCGCAAAACAAATCACACCTTCTTTTGCAAGACTTTTCAAGATCTGTGCGGAGGCCGCGATTCGCTCGACAGTGTTCGTTCCACGCAGCACCTCATCCACAAAACACAGCATCGGAACATCCTCGTTTACATGATTTAAAATCCTTTTCAATGACTTGATTTCCACAATGTAGTAGCTTTCATTCCCCTGCAAGTTGTCACGCAGAGCCATCGAAGAATAGATCTGAAAAAACGGCGCTTCATATTTTGCCGCCGGGCAGGTAAAAATCGTCTGCGCCAGCACCGTATTGATTGCCACGGTCTTTAAGAAAGTAGATTTTCCAGATGCATTGGATCCAGTCAGAAGAATACCTCGGTGCGCTATAACAGAATTTGCCACCGGATCTGCCAGCAATGGATGATATACATTTTCCAGATAGATTTCTGCCTTCTTTCCTTCTGTAAAATTCGGTTTCTCATAATAAGGAAGAAATGTACGGAAAGATGCCGCGCTGATCATACTGTCCAAATATCCGATAATTTGGATAACTTCTTCAATTTTCCCTCTATTTTTTTCTGCCATTTCCAGCATCGAATTGAATTTGATTAAGTCAATGTGAAACAACATCCGGATATAATCAAGTACTGCATCGACCATCGATCCAGTCGCACCTCTCCCTGCCACAAGCACATGGGAATGTTTCAGAAATACATTCATTTCTTCCCGAATCTTATGTAGTCTGTCAAGATAAAACTGTATCTCCGGGATTTTTTCCTTCCCCAATGCCTCTGCTGCCCGAAGAACCCGGATCAGATAAGAAAAGGTGGCGATATATGGTTCAATCTCACTTTTTCTCACAAAATAACTTTTGATATTCCAGACTGCCGCCGCTATAAGCAAGATCATCCCAACCCTGGGAGCTGCCAGCAGCGCACCGACTCCGACAGCAATCGCTGCAATTGCCAGATAATGTCTGCTGTTTTTTTCACGTCTGACATCCTCCAGACGGTCAATGTAATCGCTCACAGAATATTTCGGCATTCCTCCGATCTCATAGAACAGATATTGCAGGCGGAGCCTCTCTTCCTCATTTTTGGTGAAAAACTCCATCAGGCGATCTCGTTCCTGCAATTTTCTGCCGAAAGCACCGGAGTCCGCAGAAGATAGTACAGATACTCTGCTCCCACCAAGGAAGTTGTGTGATCCATCACCTGATAGACCTCATCCAAATCCAAATCGTTCCATGTAATATCATCTACATACGGCTCTGTGATCTTTCCCTTTCGCAGCTGCTGCTGAAAATAATGAGAAATGGACTCATACTTTGTACGGTCATATTCTTTCTCCGAAGCGGTACCCCACGCTTCTTTCCATGTGTTCTTTAAATATCGCTCTCTTTTCTTGCATTTGCCGAATCTGATACAAAATACTACGATCAGCACAAAAATGATCAAAAGCAGTAAAATATCCTGTCCCATACTACCCCTCCTTCCTTCTGTCCACAAACAGATCCTGCTTTTTCTATGCTGTTCTCAGACAGTTTTTACTTTCCCTACGCTTCTTCCGGCAAAATGACTTCTTCCCCTTTGCCGCTGACACACCAAAATCTTGTTTTCTCATGTGTCTGTCCATAAGTTTCCAAATACTGTTTCGCCAGCGCATACTCCTCCACAGATGCATCGGAACCGCAAACTGCACTGGAATTTCTAATAGAAAATGCTCCATTCCAAGGGCATATGCATCTTCCTGCCTTGGATCCAGTACAAGAAATGCTACATCGATCGTCTTCCCCGACAATGCTTCTTTCAATTTCCCGATCTCTGACAGGTATCTTTCCTTCATTGTTTCGTTGTACAATGTAGATTCTTCTTCCCAGTGCCACCAGTTCAGATCCCCTGCATGATAAAAAAGTTTTTCTTCGCACGACACAAGAAATGCGACTCCTTCATCTGTGGAACGGAATGTTTCTATTACACAATTTCCAATTGTCTCTGTCTGATTCGGTGCGATTCTTGTCAAATCGGATCTGCAAATCTCACTTGCATCATATGACGCTTCAGAAATATCATCGGATAAAATGTATTGGATTTTTGGATACTGCTCTGTCCACCGAAAGATTTCCTTGGAAAAATGATCGTAATGTCTGTGGCTTACAAACACATAGATTGTTTTCTCCGGATTCCAAAGCGGAAGTTCCCCTTGATAATAATCAAATACAAGTACGCTGTGCTCCAGCTCCACCGCAAAGCAGCTATGAGAAATATAAGTAATCTTTACCATGTCCTCTTCCTTTCTTTTACAAGCGCCACCATCGCCTCCAGTGTCGCTGCTCTGCCATAAATGTCTGCATGCCATAGTGATCCGCTACTGCCTTTGTCTGTTTCCCGATACAAAGTGCCTGTACTTTGGAAAATTCAAGTCCTTTTGCCGCCTGTGCAAAACCTCTTACTGTTGATGCACTTGTAAACATCACATAATCGGTCTTCCCCTGCTCAAATTCTTCCTGGTAATTGATAAATCCATATGCCTCATAATGCGTATCGTAAATCGGAAGGTCTTCTATGACTGCCTCGCTTCTCTTTTTAATCTCACGGATCAACTCCGGATTTCCAATCTTTGCCCGCGGAATCAAAATATGTTCATCAGAAAGTACCTCCCCAAGTGCTGCTCCAAGGTGCTCTCCATCATAAACTTCCGGCATCAGTTCCGCATACATTCCATGTGCTTCCAACGCGCGCGCAGTTCCGCTTCCAATCACCGCGATCCGAAGGTGAGAAAGGCTTCGCACATCCACGCGATGCTGCCGCAATGCGCTCCAGAACACTTCTACACCGGTTGGACTGGTAAACACGATCCACTGGTATTTCTGGATGTGAAAAAGCACCTGCGAAACTCTTTCGTTTTCCACCTCCGGCACAATGCGGATTGCAGGCGCTTCCAACACCTCCGCCCCTTCTTCCCGCAACATTCCTGCCAGACGGCTGCTCTGCTCCTTCGGTCTTGTCACCATGATCTTCATTCCCGCCAATGGTCGTTTATCATACCATTCCAATGATCTGCAGGCGCATACCTCTCCCACAACAATAATTGCAGGAGTCTGAATCTTTGTCTCTTTTGCAAGTGCTTCTAAAGTTTCCAAGGTACCTGTGATCTTCCGCTGTCTTGCTGTGGTTCCCCGCTCCAAAATTGCCGCAGGTGTCTGCGGATCCATTCCCTCCCGGATTAGATTTGCACATAAAAACGGCAGTGTAGAGACTCCCATCAGAAACACCAGCGTTCCTTTCACACCCGCCAGTTCCCGAAATGGAATCTCGTCCGGCTCATGCCCTTCCTTTTTATGTGCCGTAATAATGTGCAGCGAAGAAGCAGCATCCCGGTGTGTGACCGGAATTCCCTGGTATGCAGGAACCGATACTGCCGATGTCACTCCCGGAACAATTTCAAACGGAATTCCCGCCTTCTTTAGTTCTTCCGCCTCCTCCGCGCCGCGCCCGAACACAAATGGATCGCCACCTTTTAAACGGACAACTTTTTTCCCTTCCATCGCTTCTCTTACGAGAATCTGGTTGATTTCACTTTGTCTCACCCGGTGATTCCCGGAATGTTTTCCTACATCAATATATTCTGCATGTTCTGCCCCATAAGTAAGCACACCCTGCCCTGCAAGTCTGTCATAGACAATGACATCTGCTTCTGAAAGCAGACGTTTCCCTTTGACAGTCAGAAGTTCTTGATCCGACGGTCCTGCTCCGACAAGCCATACTTTCCCCTGCTTCTTAGTGTTTTGTTCGTAATTCATCCGCAAGCTCCCATCCTAAATGTTCTGACGCCCGGACCTCTGCCCGCTTCGTCGCAATTACATAGTTTCCTGTATCTTCTTCATAATATAGGCCAGTCAGAAGCAATTCATCCTGTTCTATTCTTCCATATGCCGCCACCGGAGAACTGCACCCGCCATCCAGCCTTCGCACAAATGCCCGTTCATTTTCAGCGATCACTTCCATCTCCTCAGGCTGAAGTCCTTTCACAAGTTCCCGCATCTCTTCTCTTCCCTGCACGACAAGAATCCCCTGCCCTGCTGCCGGAAGAATCTCTTCCGGAGAAAAATACCGCTCGATCCTCTCTTCGAGTCCGAGTCGCTTTAATCCTGCTGCCGCAAGCACAAGGACATCATACTGTCCGCTGTCCAGTTTCTGAAGTCGTGTCTGGATATTACCCCGGATCCCTCTGACTTCTGCATCCGGGTATAACTTCTGTAGCTGTATCCTTCTCCGGAAACTTGAACACCCGATTACACCCTGACCATTCCAGTTTTCTTTTCCTTTTGCAGGCACAAGTACATCCCGCGGATCCTCTCTCCTGGAATATGCAAGAATCGGAAGTTCCTCTGGTGTCTCCATCGGCATATCTTTCAGACAGTGCACCGCCAGATCAATTTCCCCATCCAAAAGTGCGCGATCCAGTTCTTTTACAAAAAGTCCTTTTCCTCCGATCTGATCCAGACTTCTGTCAAGAATCTTATCTCCGGTCGTTTTCATCGTCACCAATTCTATCTCTAACTGCGGATGTAACTTTTTTAGTTCCTGTATGATCATCTCCGACTGTACTACTGCCAGCTTACTCTCTCTGCTGCCTACTCTGATTTTTCTCTTCATGTTCCATCTCCAAAACTTTTCTTATCCTTGCTGCTGTCTCTGCAACCTTCCTGTGATCACTTCCATCTCCCGTAATCCCCACGACAAGTTCCTCCTGGACTGCCACTGCTGGAAAATAGAAATCACAATCGGTTCTGTCCGTTGCAGTATTCGCCAGAATCTTCCGCTTACGGCACAGCATACAAATCTCATGATTTAGCTTTTTTACATTTGTCGCCGCCAGCACCAGAAAAAATGCTTCTGTCAGATCACTCTCTTCAAATGCTTTTTCTTCTAATACAATTTTCCCTTCAGATACAAGCAGATGAAATGCCTCCTTTTGTTCTTTCGGGATCTCTTTTGCAATCACCTTGATGCGCGCACGAAACTGCAACAATGTCTGCACCCTCCGGAGTGCGATCTTCCCTGCTCCGACTACGAGGATATGCTTTCCTTCTATATCTATAAACATTGGAAAATAACTCATTTCGCTTCTCCTGTTCTCCCTTTTCGCGCAACTTTTCCTTTGGCTGTCATGCATCAAATGCCCTGTTTCTATTTTCTGCAATCTGCTTTCTTCCACGGAGGATTGCCTCAAGGACACCACCTCCGACCGCTCTTGCTTTATCAGAAATCGTAAAGCAGTAAGCGTATTCCCTGCGCGCATCAATATCCCCGCACTTCATTCCTTTTGATACAACAATTCCTTCCGGGAGCATCCCACGGATCATTCCACTCATCTGTGCGTAGACCGAATTCTTTCCGCACATTGCCACAAGCTGTCCTTTCTCTACGCAATCACCAATCTCTGCCTTCGGTTCAAATCTCCCTTCCCCGGAAGCACAGATCAACCGTTCCTTTGCATAACCTGCAATCACCCCCGGCACTCCAGTATTCGGAATTGCCGTTCCTTCTGTGATCACTCTTCCAAGATCATGTCCCGCTTTGTTTCCACGACAAAATGACAGTCCATCCCGGCTGTAAATCCAGGACCAACTCCGATAACAATGGGAGCATCCTCGATCTTCGTTCCAAGATTTCTCTTTGCAAGGATCGCATCTACCTCCACATCTGGCTGATACCAGTCCATATGCACACAAGTCGGATCTGTGATGACCGGGATTTTCTGCTGTTCCAGACAGCTTTCCAGCGCTTCTTTTGTCGATACACACTTTGCAATAATTCCTTCCACCTCGGCTTCAGACTCATAGACGGCTCTGGAAACGCACGTATCTACGGATTGTCGTCGGCTCACCGGTCTCAGTCATGATCACCTGAAATCCACTGTGATATAAGCGAACTGCGATCCCACTTGCCAGATCTCCCGCCCCTTTGATCAACACACGAATCGGACGCTCTCCTTCTATGAATTTTTTCATTTCTCGCACACTCCGCAGTCTGTCCAGTCAAAATCTCCACGCCGTGAATCACTTCCCCCAAAATCTCCCCAAGACTTTCCTCTACCGCCTTCGGACTTCCCGGCAGATTGATGATCAATGTCTCCTTCCGGATCCCTGCCGCCGCGCGGGAAAGCATTGCACGTTTCGTATACTTCATACTTGCCGCACGCATTGCTTCCGGAATCCCCGGGACAAGCCGTTCACAAATATCAGTTGTCGCCTCTGGTGTACAGTCTGTTTTGGAAATCCCGTTCCACCGGTTGTCAGTATCAGATCCGCCATCTGGCTATCCGCGATCACCGCCATCACTTTTGCAAGTGTCTCTCTGTCATCCGGCAGAATCTTTTTGAATGTGACTTCCATTCCGGCTTCTTCCACAATCTCACAGATTTTCGCTCCGCTGATGTCTTCCCGCTTCCCTGCATATCCAGTTGTACTGGCTGTAATTACAGCAACTCTTATTTTCATCTGAACTCCTCCTCATTTTTCTATCTATTTTTATCTATCTCAACATCACAATTTCTTTCCTGATTTTTATGTTCCAAATATTTTATTTTGTCCTTCATTCTCTCTTCCCGCGAAGGCTCCCAGTCTATATCACATAGCTATGGCAGGTCATCGTTCTCCCCAGTTTTTCAAAATACATCGTATAATCTTCGACATAGGTGTACCCGCATTTTCTGATCAGTGCGTTGGATGCCGGATTATCGGTAAATGCATCTGCAAAGCAATAATCATACTCCTGCTTAATCTTTTTTGTCCAAAACCGGAGCAGTTCTGTGCCATACCCCTTCCTATGATATTCCTTCCCCAGAACAAATCCGACTCCTGCACACTTTTTCCCTTTATAAGGTTCTTCTTCCATCTTTTCAGGAAAAATACGAAAATAACCAATCACCTTCTGGTCCAGAAGGATTGCAATTCCATTCTCATCTTCCACTAAATTTTGAAAAAACTCACGAAACTCCTCCTCGGATCCCAGCGCCTGATATCCGGCAGGCTCCGCGATCAATGGATCCGATAAAATGGCATGCAGCGCTGCCCCATCGCTCTCTGTAATTTTTCGATAATGAAGTCTTTCTGAAGATATCTCCTTTTCTATCATACTCTTTCTCCCCTTTGCAAATTTAAACGGAAAACGACTGCCCAGTCTCTGATTTCTAATCTGCTCTATCGTTTTTTTCTGATACTATTTCGATCTGTTCGCAAAATATGATCTCTTCTGTCCTCCATCCGGAAATCTCCCGGCAGGAACCCGGTTGATCAGGACTTGTGTACTTCCTTTCACATTCTTTTTCAAACCTTCATCACTTCTCGCGATATACAGAAGTCTTCC
>ENA-OQAA01000797-OQAA01000797.1-human-gut-metagenome-genome-assembly--contig:-NODE-797-length-19654-cov-3.501357_pt1 | contig 19654 bp, 29 predicted proteins | sample MGYA00242489_ERZ504515 | MGnify/ENA primary metagenome ERZ504515 (study PRJEB26092, sample SAMD00036237) | human gut metagenome | host: Homo sapiens | study: EMG produced TPA metagenomics assembly of... | reverse complement strand
TCATATCACTTCACCTCCAACAAATTTGCATTAATCGAAAATGTTTCCATTACAAAGTTTATTACAACATCCCCCATTGCGCAGATGCCGGATTCTGATTTTATTTGTTTCCAGGCAGAAACAGCAGGGGAAACCGCAAAACGAATTGTGCGTATGGCAGTAGAAAATTTTGTAAACAGAAATCCGGAATTGGTGCATATTCCCCAGTTGAAACAAAAAGCAACCGTTGGATACTCAGTAGAAGCCATTATTCATGCGTTAGACCGTGTGGCAAGTTCACAGGGGGAAGAACTGGGAACCACAAAACCACTGATTCAGTGTATTACTTCCGGAGTGCTTCGCGGTGCAGTAGCATGGTAGGATGCAATAATCCGAGAGTGCGTCCGGATTCAGCGCACATTGAACTTATGAAAAAACTGATAAAAAATGATATTTTAGTTATTCTTTCAGGATGCTCTGCCCAGGCAGCAGCAAGAGCCGGTCTTATGGATAAAAGGGCAAAAGACCTGTGCGGTGCAGGACTTAAGAGAGTCTGTGAACTTGTAGATATTCCGCCTGTTCTGCATATGGCTCTTGCGTGGATATTTCCCGTATGATGGTTCTGGCTTCCAGATTGTCCATTGATTCAGGACTGCCTATTTCAAAACTTCCGTTAGTGGGCTGTGCGCCGGAATGGATGTCTGAGAAAGCTGTTTCCATTGGAAACTATGTAGTGTCTACAGGAATTGATACGTTCCTGGGAGTTGAGCCTCAGGTAAGTGGTTCTTCAGAGGTAACCTACTGGCTGACAGAAGGCATCAGAGACTGGGTAGAAGCAGCATATACGGTAGAAAAAAGATATTGATAAACTGGGGGATGCCATGATTGCCAGAATAGAAGAAAAGAGAGAGGCCTTAGGCATCTAGGTTAAATGTAAACTTATAATATGAAAATGGTTGACAATCTGTGCTCCTTGTGTTAAAGTTACCTCACAACATGAAAAAGGAGCGCAGAATATGACAACAGCAATTCGTGAGAGACAAAGAAGTAAAACTTATGACATGGCATATATCAGCATGTTTACTGTGATTATTGCCATTTGTTCCTGGATTTCCATACCCATGACCGTACCTTTACTCTACAGACCTTTGGGGTATTTGCAGCAGTGGGAATTTTAGGAGGCAGAAGGGGAACCATATCCGTTCTTCTCTATATTCTGCTGGGAGCAATCGGTGTGCCGGTGTTCGCCGGCTTTTCAGGAGGGCTTGGCGTACTGACAGGTAATACCGGAGGTTATATTGTAGGATTTTTGTTTTCTGCACTGGTTATGTGGGGAATGGAAAAAGCCTTTGGAAAAAGCCGGCTGGTGTTGGGGATTTCCATGGTTCTTGGACTTTTGGCATGCTATACAGTAGGAACAGTATGGTTTATGGTTGTGTATGCCCAGGGAGCCGGTTCGGTAGCACTGATGACCGTTTTGATGGTGTGTCATTCCTTTTGTTATTCCGGATATGATAAAAATCGCGGCAGCTTTATTCATCAGCAAAAGAATCGCAGGAGCAATTAAATTAAAATGAGCAAGAATAAGAGATTGAGGGCGCATCATGGTATGTGCCTTTCCTTCTTTGAAGGAAAAGGATATAGTGACACCTTTACCCGGCATATGGGACAGGTGCAAAAGATGCTGGAAGCAAATCCCGGCATTACGGTGGCAGCGCAAAGTGACATGATTTGTGAGAAATGCCCGAATTTAAAGGAAGGTCAATGTCTCAGCGCAGGAAAAGTCCGCTCATATGACAAAGAAGTATTAGCACGCTGCAATCTACAGGAAAATCAGGAGATTTCATGGAAAGAATTTCACAGACTGGTGGAGGAGAACATTCTTTCAAAGGGAAAAAGAAAGGAAATCTGCAGGGATTGCCAGTGGGAAGAAATTTGTTCCAGAAGAGAGAATCAAGGAAAAAAGTAGACACAATTTCCAAGATGTAGTAAAATAGAGATAAATTTTGAAAATCTAGGAGGTAGTGACGCATGCGTGCAGAATTTGATGAAACATTAGTAACAGGAAATGATATGATTGATGGACAGCATAAGGAATTAATCAGCAGAATTAATCAGCTTTTAGAAAGCTGTGAAGATGGACAGGGAAAAATCAAAGCAGTCAAAATGCTGGATTATTTAATGGAGTATACAGATTTCCATTTCAGTGCAGAAGAAAAACTTCAGGAAGAAATTTCTTATCCTGGAATTCAGGAACATAAGGCAAAACATGAAGAATTCAAACAGGCTGTAAAAGAGCTTCAGGAAATGCTGGAAGAGGAAGAAGGACCAACCGAAGCATTTGTAGCGCAGGTACAGAAAAATGTAGTAGACTGGTTATTTAACCATATCAAAGGCTTTGATCGTTCTGTGGCTGAGTACAAATACATGGCTTCTAATGCAGAGAGATTATAAGGAGAAGAAAACATGTTGTTTGTAGAATATCCTAAATGTTCTACCTGCCAGAAAGCAAAGAAATGGCTGGCAGAGCATCAGGTAACCTTTGAAGACCGACACATTGTAGAGCAGAATCCTACAAAGGAAGAATTAAAGAAGTGGCATGCCATGAGCGGTCTTCCCTTAAAACGTTTCTTTAACACCAGCGGCAATAAATATAAAGAATTGCAGTTAAAGGACAAACTGCCTTCCATGTCAGAGGAGGAACAGCTGGAACTTCTGGCAACAGATGGAATGTTGGTAAAACGTCCCATTTTAGTAGGGGAAGATTATGCTGTGCCTGGTTTTAAAGATGCTGTATGGATGGAAAAATTAGGGTTGACAGAATAGTATTCTATGGGATAGACTGATAACTGTCAGGGAAATCCTGCAATTTAGATGAGAAAAGAGGGATAGGATGATTATTTGTTTGTAATACATAGGGGAACTGAACATGGTTTTCAGAACATCTGTATCAAAGGGGATACAGGTGTATTCCAGTATGAATTGCAGGCAAAAGTCATCAAACAGTCACTTTTTTATAAAAATCTGTCAGAAAAACCTCCATATTAGGATGAATCATGCAGAAGGTTTTTTTGAGGGATTCTGTCGCGTAGAAAAGAAAAGCCTGTTTTTGGACTGGAAGGTCTGAAAACAGGCTTTTCTTTTTAAGTTAAAGGAGACAAGAATTTGCAGATTAAACATTTGACTGTAACCCATAAAAAAGATTTTCGTATGTTGCTGGAGGATTTGTCCTTTGTTTTACAGCCAGGAGATAAAATGGCGGTGATTGGAGAAGAGGGAAATGGGAAATCCACGCTTTTAAAACTAATTTATGAACAGGAACAGGCAGCAGGCTATGTGGAATATCAGGGAGAAATTTTAACCGGAAATGCCACCATCGGCTATCTGGCACAGGAGTTAGGGGAAGAAGAAAAAGAACAGAGTGTATGGGAATTTTTCTCTGAAAATCCTGGGTTTCTATAATCAAAGTCCCAGGGAGCTGGCAGATATCGCCAGAAAACTAAGAATTTCTCCTGAACTTTTTTATGCAGAGGAAAAAATGGGGCAATTATCAGGAGGAGAAAAAGTAAAACTGCAGCTTGCAGGAATTCTGATGCAAAATCCGGAGATAATTCTGCTGGATGAGCCTTCCAATGACCTGGATTTGGAAACCCTGGAGTTTCTGGAGCAGTTTATTTTAGAGACCCCGGCAGGAATCCTCTATGTGTCCCATGATGAGACCCTGATTGAGCGGACAGCCAATAAAATTTTGCATTTGGAACAGATTCAAAGAAAATCAAAATGCAGATATACAGTAGCCAATATGGACTACAGAACCTATATGGAAAACCGAACCAGAACCTTCGCCAATCAGGAACGGATTGCCGGAAAACAAAGAGAAGAATTTGCAAAACAGCAGGAACGGTTTTTGCGGATTCAGCAAAAGGTAGAACAACAGCAAAACAACATTTCCCGTCAAAATCCCCATGGAGGTCAGCTTTTGAAGAAAAAAATGCATGCAGTGAAATCCATGGAGCGGCGGTTTGACAGACAGAAAGAAGAATTTCTGGACTATCCGGAGCAGGAAGACGCCATCTTTTTGCGATTTGCAAAAGAGTGCGCAGTACCAGGTGGGAAAAAGGTGCTGGAGTATTCAGAAGAAAGGCTGGAAGCGGGAAGGAAGGTTCTGGCAGAGAATCTTCTTTTAAGAATACAGGGACCACAGCACGTAGGAATTGTGGGAAGAAACGGATGTGGAAAAACCACTTTTCTAAGAAAGATTGCCCAAGTTTTTTTGGAAAGAAAAGATCTGAAAGCTGCATATATGCCTCAAAACTATGAAGAAGTATGGATTTGGAGAAAACAGCAGTGGAATTTCTGACAAAAACAGGGGAGAGGGAAGAGGAAAAGCGGATACGCACATATTTAGGAAGTATGAAATATACAGCAGATGAAATGGTACATCCCATGAAAGAGCTTTCCGGAGGACAGAAGGCAAAGCTGTTTTTTCTGAAAATGAGTATGGAGGGAAGTCAGGTGCTGGTACTGGATGAACCTACCAGAAACTTTTCGCCACTGTCTAATCCGGTGATCCGTAACATGCTGAAGGAGTTTCCTGGAGCTATTATCAGCGTTTCTCATGATCGGAAATATTTAAAAGAAGTTTGCAACGTGATTTATGAATTTACAGAAGCAGGTCTGAAAAGGCAATAAAAAATCTTCCTGATAACCAGAAGCAGGAAAATGCTTTCGGGTTATCAGGAAGATACTTTTTATTTCAGCAGGTCTGCCAGTTGGCTTTTTTGTACCAGACCAACAGATTTTTCAACTACCTGACCGTTTTTAAATACCAGAACAGTAGGAATATTCATAATGCCAAACTGTGCAGCCAGTGCAGGCTCTGCATCCACGTTTACCTTTCCTACTTTATAGGCGCCATTGGCTTCTTCGGCCAGCTCTTCCAGTGTTGGCGCCAGCATTTTGCAGGGCATACACCAGGTTGCCCAGAAGTCTACCATAACCGGAATGGGGGAGTTTAATACTTCTTCTGTGAAATTTGCGCTTGTGAATTCCATTGCCATAATCATTTCTCCTTTTTATAATGGATTTTTTTATAGTATAACAGATAAAATTACGGTTTGGAAGCTTGTTTTAAATAGTTTACCGCTTCGGTGCCTGCCAGAGCGCCTTCGTACACAGCCTTTGCAACTTGCAGCATGCCTCCGGTACAGTCTCCGGCAGCATAGAGTCCCGGCAGGGCAGTACTGGTATTGGGTTCTATGGCAATGTGGTTATCCTCCAGTACCAGCCCAGTTTGCGGGCAATATCCGTACTGTCTGCTGTTCCAAGAGCTACAAACAGGCCTGAGAGGTGGAAAAGACTGCCATCCTCCAGCTTCAGCCAGGAAAGTGCAGGCTCCCCGCCGGCAGAATGAATGGCTTTGGTATTAACCTGAATCGTGCCAAGCTGGGAAAGAGGAAAAGCAGGCTCTTTTCCATTGGTTAAAATGGTAACCCTGGAAGCAAGAGGTTCTAAGACTTTGGCTTCATGAAGAGCATAGAGCCCATGTCCCAGAACAGCTACTTCTTTTTGCCGGTAAAAGAATCCGTCACAAATAGCGCAGTAACTGATACCACTTCCTTCATATTTTTTTAATTCTTTTAGAGAAGGGTATTTCGTTTTGTTCCGGTGGCAAGAATCAGAGCTTGGTATGGAAATCCTCTGTGGCTGTGTGAACCAGATAACCTTCTTCATATTCAATGGAAAGAAGCTCTTCCTTTCTGGTGGGAACAGACAGGTCTTGAAGCTGTTTCAGTCCATTTTCGTATAAATCCTTTCCGGAGAGGGGAGCGGGCATACCGTAGTAATTTTCAATTTTTACAGCTTTTTCCAATGCTCCCCCGTCTTTATAGAGAACCAGAGGGGTAATGCCACAGCGGGCAGCGTAGATGGCAGCAGAAACTCCGGCAGGACCAGCGCCGGCAATAATAAGTTTTTGGGTATTCATAACAGGTATTCTCCTTTTGAAAATAATTCTTCCCTTTAAAATAGGTTAGAAAAATGATATGATAAGGATACCATAAAAATACAGGGGAAGGAAGTGCAGGAATGGGTATTACAGAAAAGAAGCTGGAAGTACTGCAGAGAATGCTGGATGAAAGCACTTATACCGTAGCGCTGTGCGGTTCAGGTGTAGTAAAAGAATGCGGGCAGCGCACCTTAAAAACGCCGCAAATGGCTTATGAGGTGGAGGAGCAGTATGGTGTGTCTCCGGAAGAAATCTTTACAACCGTATATTACAATAACCGGACAGCTCAGTTTTTTGAATTCTATAAGGAAGAAATCCTGAAAAAACCGGCAAAGGTGACAGAAACCGCCAGAGCCCTGAAAAAAATGGAGGAAGCAGGCAAGCTGCAGTGCATTATAGACAGTAATATTTACCAGCAGATGAAGTGTGGCGGATGTAAAAATGTCATTGCCCTTCATGGTTCTATTTATGAAAATACATGTCCTCATTGCGGAAAAATCTATCTATGGAGTATATGAGGGACAGTGAAAAAATTCCACGCTGTGAAAGCTGTGGAACCGTAATACGCCCGGGGGTAAAACTTTTTGGGGAAATGATGAACAGCACCATTATGTCAGAAGCTTCCAGCCAGGTTGAACAGGCAGATGTTCTGCTTCTTCTTGGGACTTCTGTGGCATCGGAAGTTTATTCCAAGTATTTGAATCATTTTGAGGGAAGATATCTGATTCTCATTCATAAGGAAAGACAATTTCTGGATGAACGGGCAGATCTGCTGATTTTAGAAGAGCCAAGAAAGGTTCTTGAAAAGCTGAAATTTTAGAAAACAGGGCGGTTCGCCAGAATAGCCAAAGAAAAGATGGTTTATTAGATAATTAAATCATCTTTTCTTTTTTTGTTGCCCTGGACTATGGCAAAAAGTAACAAAATTTAAAAGAAAAATAAGGAAAAAAGAGTGAAAAATTAATGACAAAAAAATGACCTATACTAAACGGTATAGAAAAAGTGGAAAATTTCTCATAAAAAGAAAAGAAAACTTAAAAAAAAATACAAGAAAAAATGACGAAATTTAGAGGTTTTTTGAAGAACAAGAGAAAAATTGACAAATCAATTAAAGAGCAGTAATGTGTTAAAGGAAATTAAAAGGAAAGGAGAAAACAAACATTCATTAACACAGAAAGGGAGGATGTCCTACGAACAGTTTAGCGGAACGTATTACGGAAGAACTTAACTGTGAGACCGTATTCACTATTCCCATCTTCGGCGGGATTCCGATAGGAGAATCTGTGGTTGTTACATGGATTATCATGGCGGCTCTCACACTACTGGCCATTGTGCTTGTCCGAAATCTGAAAGTAGAAAATCCGGGGAAAAAGCAGTTAATGCTGGAGTCATTTATTGGCTTTCTGGATGATTTTTTCACAGATATTTTGGGCAAAGAGGGCAGGAGATACATACCGTATCTGATTTCCACAGCTATTTACATCGGAGTAGCGAATCTTATTGGTTTGCTTGGCTTTAAGCCGCCTACTAAGGATTTGAACGTAACGGCAGCATTGTCCATTATGAGTCTTTTCCTTATTTACTATTCAGGATTCCACAAAAAAGGAACCAGGGGGTTTCTGAAAAGCTTTGCAGAACCTATCCCCTTAGTAACTCCTATTAATATCATGGAGATTGCAATCCGCCCCGTATCTTTATGTATGCGGTTGTTTGGTAACGTGATTGGATCTTTTGTTATTATGGAATTGCTGAAAACCATTATGCCGGCAATTTTGCCCATTCCATTTAGTTTATATTTTGATGTTTTTGATGGTCTGATTCAGACCTATGTATTTGTTTTTTTAACCTCTCTCTTTATTAAAGAGCAGATAGAAGACTAAAGTTTAAGAAGAAAAGGAGAAATGAATTATGACAGCAGCAATCGGAGCAGCTATTGCAGTATTAACAGGTATTGGAGCAGGTATTGGTATTGGTATGGCAACCTCAAAAGCAGTTGAGTCTATTGCAAGACAGCCGGAAGCAGAGAGCAAAATCAGCAAAAACCTTCTGCTTGGATGTGCTTTGGCAGAGGCAACTGCTATTTACGGTTTCGTTATCGCTTTGTTGATTATCCTGGTATTATAATTCATATTCAGAGAAAGGCAGGTGCAGGAAGGTGCTGAAATTAGGTTGGGACCTTGTCTGGACGATTATAAACCTGATTGTTCTTTATCTGTTGATGAAAAAATTCCTTATTGGACCGGTTATGGGGATTATGGAAAAAAGAAAAGCCTTAATCGCAGACCAGCTGGATCATGCAAAGGTTACCAATGAGCAGGCAGAAGCATTAAAAGGACAGTATGAGCAGGCATTATCTTCTGCAAGAGAAGAATCTGTTCAGATTATCCGGGATGCCAGAGCAGATGCAAAACAAATGAGCGAAGGTATTGTGAAAAATGCAAATCAGCAGGCAGCAAAAATCATAGAAACTGCAAAAGAAACAGCCCGTCAGGAAAAGGAAAGCGCTATGCAGGGTGCAAAAACAGAAATTGCAGGGCTTGCCATGGAAGCAGCGAAAAAGCTACTGGTGAGTGGCAGCAGTGAAACGGGAAACCAGATGCTCTATGATGAATTTTTAGCAAAAGCAGGTGATGCAAATGACACAGACCGCCATTAATTATGCCAGAGTGCTCTATGAACTATCTGTTTCACCAGAGAGCGTCCGGGAGGCAGAAAAAATGATAAAAGAGACACCACAGCTTTTACACACCCTTGAAAGTCCTGTGGTGCCTCTTTCACAGAAAGAAAAGGCAATTCAACGAATCTTTGCAAAAGACCTGGAAAACTTTGTCTGTGTACTGTGCAGGTACGGACATGTAGAGCTTTTGCCGGAGATTTTCAGAGCATATCAGGAATATTATAACGAACAGAAACACATTTTAAATGCAGCGCTGTACTATGTAGTTCTTCCGTCTGAAACACAGTTGGAGGGAATCAAGGCGTTTCTTAGAAAACAATATGGTACAGAAGATGTAGAACTGAAATTTATTGAAGATAAAAGCCTGGTGGGAGGATTTGTACTCCGCATCAAAGACCAGGAATTTGATTACAGCTTAAAAGGCCGTATCAATGCATTACAACAAAAATTAATCTGGAGGTGAACGGTTTGAGTTCAATCAATTCAGAAGAAATTATTTCCATTCTGAAAGAAGAAATCCAAAATTTCGATACCACAGCAGGCGTAAAAGAAGTGGGAAATGTCATCTGGGTAGGCGATGGAATTGCAACTGTTTACGGGATTGACCATGCCATGTACGGCGAAATAGTCACCTTTGAAAATGGTGTCAAGGGAATGGTACAGGACATTAAGAGAAATGAAATCGGTGTTATCATTTTCGGAAAGGACACAGGAATCAAAGAGGGAACCAAGGTGGTTCGTACAAAGAAACGGGCAGGAATTCCTGTAGGCGAAGGCTTTGTGGGAAGAATTGTAGATGCTCTTGGGGCTCCTATTGACGGAAAAGGAGAAATTTTGGCAGAAGATTACCGCCCTATTGAGCAGGAGGCTCCCGGCATTATTGACCGTAAATCTGTGTCTGTTCCTATGGAAACAGGTATTCTGGCAATCGACTCCATGTTCCCCATTGGCCGGGGACAGCGTGAGCTGATTATCGGAGACCGTCAGACAGGAAAGACTTCCATTGCCATTGACACCATCCTGAATCAGAAGGGCAAGGATGTGATGTGTATCTATGTGGCAATCGGACAGAAGGCATCCACAGTAGCCAAACTGGTGGGAACACTGGAAAAACACGGGGCAATGGAATATACTACGGTATTTTCCGCAACAGCCAGTGACTGCGCGCCTTTGCAGTACATTGTTCCTTATTCCGGAACTGCTCTGGCAGAATACTTTATGTACAAAGGGAAAGATGTGCTGATTGTATATGACGATTTATCAAAACATGCAGTGGCATACCGCGCGCTTTCTCTTCTTCTGGAGCGTTCTCCCGGACGTGAGGCTTATCCTGGAGATGTATTTTACTTACATTCCAGACTTCTGGAACGTTCCAGCCGTTTAAGTGAAGAGGCAGGAGGCGGCTCTATTACAGCCCTTCCGATTATTGAAACCCAGGCAGGAGACGTATCTGCCTATATTCCTACAAACGTTATTTCTATTACCGACGGACAGATTTTCCTGGAAAGTGATTTGTTCAATGCAGGTGTCCGCCCGGCGGTGAATGTAGGACTTTCCGTATCCCGTGTCGGTGGTGCAGCCCAGACCAAGGCCATGAAAAAAGCATCCGGAAGTATGCGTATTGACCTGGCGCAGTACAGGGAAATGGAAGTGTTCACCCAGTTTTCCTCAGATTTGGATGACTCTACCAAAGCATTGCTGGATTACGGAAAATGTCTTATGGAGCTGTTAAAGCAGCCTCTTTGCAGACCGCTGGCCTCTCATGAACAGGTGATTACCCTGTGGGTGGCAACCCATAAGGTAATGTGTGATGTGCCGGTAAAAGAAGTAAAGAAATTCCAGATGGATATGCTGGAATACTTTGATGCAAGACATCCGGAAATCAGGGAAGAAATCAATGAGAAAAAAGTTCTTTCTGAGGAATTAGGCGAGAAGATTCTGAAAGCAGCCGAGGAATTTAAGAACAGGAACAGGTGATAAGATGGCAAGTGCAAAAGAAATACAAAGTCGTATGAAAAGCATCCAGGACACCATGAAGATTACCAGTGCCATGTATATGATTTCATCTTCCAAGCTGAAAAAGGCAAAAAAGACCCTGGCAGATACGGAACCTTATTTCTATTCTCTTCAGTCTGCCATTGGGCGTGTTCTGCGTCATATGGATGATACAGAACACCGATATTTTGACGAGCGGCCGGAAATTGAGCCACAGGACAGAAAAATCGGATACATTGTAGTGTCTGCAGATAAAGGTCTGGCAGGCGCTTACAATCACAATGTCTTTCGGATTGCCGAGGAATGTATGGAAAAAAACAGCCGATGCCAGTTGTTTGTGCTGGGAGAGGTAGGAAGACAGTATTTCTATAAGAAAGGTGTAGATGTGGATACGAATTTCCGCTTTACGGTACAGAAGCCTACCATGCACAGGCGCGGGTGATTTCAGAAAAGATGATTGCCATGTATCTGGAAGGCCAGTTAGACGAGGTGCATATTATTTACACGCGTATGGTAAATGCTGCCACCATGGTCGCAGAAAAAGAACAGTTACTTCCTTTGAAGAAGATGACCTTTGCTACCCAGGCCCAGCTTCTGGCAGATATGCACCAGGAAGAAATCGAAATGGTTCCTTCCGCAGATGAGGTATTAAACAGTATTGTTCCCAATTACCTCAGAGGTATGATTTACGGATGTCTGGTAGAATCTTATGCCAGTGAACACAATTCCAGAATGATGGCCATGGATGCGGCAACATCCAGTGCAAAAGATATGTTAAAAGATTTATCTATAAAATATAACCGTGTGCGCCAGGCTGCCATAACCCAGGAAATTACAGAGGTTATCAGCGGGGCGAAAGCACAGAAAAAGAAATTGTAGAAGGAAGGAGGTTTCCTTTTCATGACAAAAGGTAAAATTGTACAGGTCATGGGACCTGTTGTAGACGTAGAATTTACAGACCAGAACCTCCCAAGCATCAAAGACGCTCTGACTGTAGAGTTAAATGGAGAAAAACGTGTAATGGAAGTTGCGCAGCACATTGGAAATCATACCGTGCGCTGCATTATGCTGGCTTCCAGTGACGGACTTAGCAAGGACATGGAAGTGACAGCCACAGGAGCCGGAATTTCCGTGCCGGTAGGAAGAGAAACTCTGGGACGTCTTTTTAATGTTTTGGGTGAAACCATTGATAAGGGAGAACAACTGACCGAGGCGAAGCATTGGGTGATTCACAGAGACCCGCCTACCTTTGAAGAGCAGAGTCCGGTAGTGGAAATCCTGGAAACAGGAATCAAGGTCATTGACCTTTTGGCGCCTTATGCAAAAGGCGGTAAAATCGGTTTGTTCGGCGGCGCGGAGTAGGTAAAACCGTATTGATTCAGGAGCTTATCAGCAACATTGCCACAGAACACGGCGGTTATTCTATTTTTACCGGTGTTGGTGAGCGTTCCCGTGAGGGAAATGACCTGTGGACAGAAATGAAGGAATCAGGAGTATTAGAAAAAACTGCTCTGGTATTCGGACAGATGAATGAGCCGCCTGGCGCCCGTATGCGTGTGGCAGAGACAGGACTTACCATGGCAGAATATTTCCGTGATGAAGAACACCAGAACGTGCTGTTGTTTATTGATAATATCTTCCGTTTTACCCAGGCAGGTTCTGAGGTTTCCGCCCTTTTGGGACGAATGCCTTCAGCAGTAGGATATCAGCCTACACTGGCAACGGAAATGGGTGAACTTCAGGAGCGTATTGCTTCTACAAAAAATGGTTCTGTTACTTCTGTTCAGGCAGTTTATGTGCCGGCAGATGACTTGACAGACCCGGCTCCGGCAACTACCTTTGCTCATCTGGATGCCACTACGGTTCTGTCCAGAAAAATTGTAGAGCAGGGTATTTATCCGGCAGTAGATCCTCTGGAAAGTTCTTCCCGTATTCTGGAAGCAGACGTTGTAGGGGAAGAACACTACGAAACTGCCAGAAAAGTACAGGAATACCTGCAGAAATATAAAGAACTTCAAGATATTATTGCGATCCTGGGTATGGAAGAACTTTCGGAAGAAGATAAGAAAATTGTTGCCCGTGCCAGAAAGGTACAGAAATTCTTATCCCAGCCATTCCATGTGGCAGAGGTTTTCACCGGTATTCCGGGAAGATATGTTCCTCTTAAGGAAACCATCAGGGGCTTTAAGATGATTGTAAACGGAGAAATGGATGAGTATCCGGAGAATGCGTTCTTTAATGTAGGAACCATTGATGAGGTGATAGAAAAGGCGAAACAGGAAGCCTGACAAAAACAGTAAGGAGTGAAGGCATATGAATACCTTTGGCTTAAATGTCATTGCCAGTGATAAAGACTTTTATCATGGCAGAGGAAAATCAATCTCACTTCCTGCAAAGGATGGCGCCATCACCATACTGGCTCATCATGCGGATATGATGGTTGCCATTGTTCCGGGAGAAATGCGTATTCAGACAGAGGACGATACCTGGTATACTGCTATTGTGGGCGGTGGTTTTGCACAGATTATTAACAATCGTGTTACCGTACTGGCAGACAGTATTGAAAAACCGGAGGATATTGACTTAAAGCGCGCGCAGGATGCCAAGGAACGTGCAGAGGAGCAGCTCCGTCAGAAACAGAGCCAGCAGGAATATTATGTCTCTAAGGCATCTCTGGCAAGAGCATGGCCAGAATGAAAGCTGCCAGGGATAAGGGTATTTAAAAATAAAAAGCTGTTGTATGGAATTTTTCAATATTTCATACAGCAGCTTTTTTGAAACTATTAATTGTGGTTATGGATTGCATACTAATTAGTTATAACGTCCGGATTGCATTGACAAAGCCTGAAATAGTTGATAAAATTACAAAAAAGTTAGCCAAAACAGGCATAGGAGAAGGTGTTGTATGAGTAGTACAAACAAGAGGATTCTATCCATTCTGGTTGAGAATACAGCCGGTGTGTTAAGCCGGGTTTCCGGGCTGTTCAGCCGCCGGGGATACAATATTGACAGTTTATCTGCAGGAATTACCACAGATCCCAACTATACCCGTATGACTGTGGTATGCAGAGGAGACGATTTGATTCTGGAGCAGATTACCAGACAGGTGGAGAAGCTGGAAGATGTGCTTTCTGTTAAGGTTTTAAGAGATGACCAGAGTGTTACCAGAGAACTGATGCTGGTGAAGGTAAAGGTGTTGCCGGAGCAAAGAGCAGGTGTTACGGCGATTGTAGATATTTTCAGAGCAACATTATTGACGTTGGAAAAGAGTCCATGATTATTGAGCTTACCGGAAACAAGTCCAAGCTGGAGGCATTTATTGATTTGCTGGACGGCTATGAGATTCTGGAAATTGCCAGAACCGGTATTGCAGGACTTTCCAGAGGTTCCGATGATATTTTTTATCCTTCCCAAGAGGATGAAGAATTTTATTAAACATAGAATACAAAATTAGGAGGAAAAGGACATGGCAGTAAAAATTTATTATCAGGAAGATTGTAATATGGCTTTATTAGAGGGAAAAACAGTAGCAGTTATCGGCTACGGAAGCCAGGGTCATGCTCATGCATTGAATTTAAAGGAATCAGGAGTAAACGTAGTTGTTGGTCTGTATGAAGGCAGCAAATCCTGGGCAAAAGCAGAGGCACAGGGACTGAAGGTTTATACAGCAGCAGAAGCAGCAAAAATGGCTGATATCATTATGATTCTGATTAATGATGAAAAGCAGGCAGCTATGTATAAAAAAGATGTAGAACCAAACCTGGAAGAAGGAAATATGCTGATGTTTGCTCATGGTTTTGCAATCCATTTTGGACAGATTACACCTCCGGCTAATGTAGATGTTACTATGATTGCTCCAAAGGGACCAGGTCATACAGTAAGAAGCGAATATCAGGCAGGAAAAGGTGTTCCTTGTCTGGTTGCAGTAGAGCAGGATTATACAGGAAAAGCAAAAGATAAAGCGCTGGCTTATGCAGCAGCCATTGGCGGTGCAAGAGCTGGTGTTCTGGAAACAACATTTAAAGTAGAAACAGAAACAGACTTATTCGGAGAGCAGGCTGTATTGTGCGGCGGTGTTACCGCTTTAATGAAAGCAGGATTTGAAACCTTAGTAGAAGCTGGATATGCACCGGAAAACGCTTATTTTGAATGTATCCATGAAATGAAATTGATTGTGGATTTGATTTATGAAAGTGGATTCCAGGGAATGAGATATTCTATTTCCAATACAGCTGAGTATGGTGATTACATCACAGGTCCTAAGATTGTTACAGAAGAGACCAAGAAAGCTATGAAGCAGATTCTGTCAGATATCCAGGACGGTACTTTTGCAAAAGACTGGATTTCTGAAAATCAGACAAGCTGTATGCATTTTAGAGCCATGAGAAAGAGAGAAGCTTCTCATCAGTAGAAGAGGTAGGAGCAGAACTTCGTAAACTCTATAGCTGGAATGATTCTGGAAAATTAATTGAAAACTAAAGATAAACAGAAAAATGAGACGGATACGATTCCGGCGAATTTGCCAGAATCATATCCGTCTTCCTCATATGGACGTTATGAGACAACTTATTTTTTTAAGAACGATTTTGATAGAATTCTATAAATTCTTTTATAGCAGAAGTCTGCTGAATATTTTCCTGATAAACAAATCCGATTTCCCGTTTATTCATGGGAGCCTCCAGGGGGATTTCCACCAGGCTTCCCTCTGCTAATTCCTTTTCTACAAACTGCCGGATGACACAGGCTACCCCCAGTCCCACCTTGGCAAATTCAATGAGCAAATCCATGGTAGATACTTCCAGTAAATTATTGGACTCTATATGATATAGAGTAAGGTAATCGTCAATAAACTGGCGGGTCATATTTTCTTTATCCAGAAGCATTAAGGTAGCAGATTTTAAAATCTCTTCAGAAGAAGAGAGAACAGGACTTTTTTTCTGGTGACTGGTACGCAGAGAAAGATTCTCTAAATAAGAAGCAGTACTGACAAAAATGTCCTCAATTTCCCCAAGAGAATCAAAATGTGCATGGGGAAGCCGCTCCGGGCGTCCGATGAGTCCAAGATCAATTTTATTTTCTTTTAAAAGCTGCAGCGTGTGATTGGTGGACTGGCATTCAATGGTAATGCGTACATGAGGATGGGCTGCAATAAAATCCTTCAGATAGGGCAGAAGCATATATTTGCACAAAGTGGTGGAGACCCCGATATGCAGATGGCCAATGCCCAGGTCATTGATTTTCTTTAGCTGGGATTCTCCCATCTGGAGAGAATAGAAAGCGCTCTGTACATATCCATATAGCACCTCTCCTTCCTCCGTAAGCTGTACCCCTCTGGAATTTCTGGAGAACAGTGTGACATCCAGGCTTTGTTCCAGCTTGCGTATGGATTTGCTGATGGCAGGCTGGCTGATAAAGAGTTCAGAAGCTGCCCTGGAAATATTACCGGTATTAGCAACTGTATAAAAGACTTTATAAAGAGACAGATTTTGATCCATAAACCTTTCCTTTCCTGACATTTCTTTGCTTTATAAATAAAAGTTATGTCTGTCATGTGTTATATGTATTTCTATTATAACAAAACCTGTGGTAAAATGGCAATAGTAGAAAACTTAGGAGGCGGAAGCTATGGGAATGACAATGACGCAGAAGATTCTTGCCGCACATGCGGGATTAGATAAAGTAGAAGCAGGACAGTTGATTGAGGCGGATTTAGATTTGGTACTTGGAAATGATATTACTTCCCCTGTCGCAATTCATGAGATGGATAAAATGACAGTAGATACTGTCTTTGATAAAGAAAAAGTGGCGTTGGTTATGGATCATTTTATTCCGAATAAGGACATTAAATCAGCAGAACATTGCAAATGTGTGCGGGAATTTGCCTGCCGCCATGAGATTAAAAATTATTTTGACGTAGGGGAAATGGGAATTGAGCATGCCCTGTTGCCGGAAAAAGGACTTACCGTAGCCGGAGATGTGATTATCGGCGCGGATTCTCATACCTGTACCTATGGGGCATTAGGCGCTTTTTCCACAGGTGTGGGAAGTACCGATATGGCAGCCGGAATGGCTACCGGCAAAGCCTGGTTTAAGGTTCCATCTGCCATTAAGTTTAATCTGGTGGGAAAACCGGCGAAGTGGGTCAGCGGAAAAGACGTGATTTTACATATTATCGGTATGATTGGCGTGGATGGGGCTTTGTATAAATCCATGGAATTTGTGGGAGAGGGCATTAAAAATCTCACCATGGATGACCGCTTTACCATTGCAAATATGGCTATTGAAGCAGGTGGAAAGAATGGTATTTTCCCTGTGGATGAAGCAGCCATTGCCTATATGGAGGAACATTCCAAACGTCCGTATCAAATTTATGAAGCGGATGAAGATGCTGTTTATGATGAAGAATATACCATTGATTTAAGTACCCTGAAATCCACAGTTTCTTTCCCACATCTTCCATCCAATACAAGAACCATGGACCAGATTACAGAGGATGTAGTCATTGACCAGGCTGTGATTGGTTCCTGTACCAATGGGCGAATTGACGATCTGCGCTGTGCGGCAGAGATTTTAAAGAGCCGGAAAGTGAAAAAAGGAGTGCGCTGTATTGTGATTCCTGCTACTCAGAAGATTTATCTTCAGGCAATGGAAGAAGGGCTTTTGAAAATCTTTATTGAAGCAGGGGCAGTGGTAAGTACACCTACCTGTGGACCTTGTCTGGGGGGCTATATGGGTATCTGGCAGAAGGCGAGCGGTGTATTTCTACCACTAACCGCAATTTTGTGGGACGTATGGGACATGTGAAATCAGAAGTTTATCTGGCAAGTCCTGCAGTAGCGGCAGCCAGTGCAGTCACCGGAAAAATTTCTGCGCCGGCAGAGCTTGGATTATAGGAGGAAAGACACATGAAAGCAAGTGGAATGGTTTTTAAATATGGAGATAATGTAGATACCGATGTGATTATTCCTGCAAGATATCTGAATTCCTCAGATCCTGCAGAACTGGCTACCCATTGCATGGAAGATATTGATAAGGAGTTTGTGAAAAAGGTAAACAAAGGTGATATCATTGTGGCAGAGAAAAACTTTGGCTGCGGTTCTTCCAGAGAACATGCGCCCATTGCCATAAAAGCAGCAGGAGTCAGCTGCGTCATTGCAGAGACCTTTGCCAGAATTTTTTACCGCAATGCCATTAATATTGGACTGCCTATTATTGAATGTCCGGACGCCTCCAGGGGCATTGAGGCGGGAGATGAGGTAGAGGTGGACTTTGACAGTGGAATCATTACTAATAAGACAAAAGGAACCAGCTTCAAAGGCCAGGCATTTCCTGAATTTATGCAGAAAATCATTAGGCAGAAGGCTGGTAAATTATATTAACGGAAAATAAAAAGCAGAGGGCTGCCGCAGAAAGCATATCATGTCATAGGTGATTGCTTCCTGCGGCAGCTTTTCTTGCTAAAAACAGATTTACCTGATATGATAATAAAAAACAAGAAAAGGATACGATAAAATATGATTCAATTATTAGCAAGAGTTTTTATAAAAAACCAGGAAGATGTAGAAAATCCTAAGGTGCGCCAGGCATATGGAGTTCTATGCGGAACAGTGGGAATTGTATTAAATATTCTGTTGTTTGCAGGAAAATGGCTGGCTGGATTTTTAAGCGGTTCTATTGCTATTACTGCAGATGCTTTTAATAATTTATCGGATGCAGGTTCTTCTGTGCTTACCTTGATTGGTTTTCATCTGTCAGGACAGAAACCAGATCAGAAGCATCCCTTTGGACATGGGAGAATGGAATATATTTCCGGCTTATTTGTATCTGTGGCAATTTTAATTATGGCAGTTGAACTGATACAGTCATCGGTTCATAAGCTGATTCATCCAGAAGCCATTGAGGGAAGCCCGCTTATTTTGGCAATTTTAATGGTTTCTGTTTGTGTTAAAGTTTACATGGCTTATTATAATAAAAAAATTGGCAAAAAAATTAACAGCGCAGCCATGGCGGCTACAGCAGCAGATAGTATGAGCGATACCATTGCCACTTCGGCTGTTTTGTTTTCTACCGTGATTTCCATGGCAGCAGGCGTTAATCTGGATGGCTGGTGCGGTCTTTTAGTTGGAGTGTTTATTCTCTATTCCGGAGTGCAGGCTTTAAAGGATACGGTAGATCCACTTTTAGGCCAGGCGCCGGATAAGGCATTGGTTGAGCAGATTCAATCCTTGGTAACCAGCTATCCGGTTGTTCAGGGCATTCATGACATGATGATTCATGATTATGGTCCGGGTAGAAGAATCGTTAGCCTTCATGCGGAAGTGGATGCGAAAGGTGATATTTTAAAAATTCATGATGAAATTGATAATATCGAGAGAAAATTACGGGAAACTTTAAATTGTCATGCCACTATTCATATGGATCCAGTAGAAGCGGACAACGAAGAGGTCAGAAAGCTGCGCCTTCAGACAGCCAAACTAATAGCAGGAATGGAGCTGAATTTGTCAATTCATGATTTTCGTGTAGTGAAGGGGGAAACTCATACGAATTTGATCTTTGATGTGGTTGTTCCATTTGAATGTCCTTTAAAAGATAGTGAAGTGATAGAAAAAATAGAAGAAGGAATTCAGCAGTATCCAGGAAACTACTATGCTGTGATTCAGATTGACCGTGATTTATGCTAAGAAAGGCAGTAAAAAAGTCCCAGGCATTATGCTTAGGACTTTTTTTTACTGATAAGAAAATCGGGGCAACAGGATTTGAACCTGCGACCTCACGGCCCCCAGCCGTGCGCGCTACCAAGCTACGCCATACCCCGTAAACAAAAATCATTATACCAGATTTTTTTGAAAAAAGCAACTGTTTTTTGACTTTGAGTTTCCGCAGTTTTATCCACAGAACCTATAATCATCCTTGCTGATTATTAACAACTTTTTAAAAATGCCAAAAATATAAGGAATCCTATTCCTTTTTGATGTAAAATTTAATCACCACAAAAA
>ENA-OQAA01000796-OQAA01000796.1-human-gut-metagenome-genome-assembly--contig:-NODE-796-length-19686-cov-2.440564_pt1 | contig 19686 bp, 19 predicted proteins | sample MGYA00242489_ERZ504515 | MGnify/ENA primary metagenome ERZ504515 (study PRJEB26092, sample SAMD00036237) | human gut metagenome | host: Homo sapiens | study: EMG produced TPA metagenomics assembly of... | reverse complement strand
CATTATTTTTCTATCTTTGCCGCTAAGCGAAATAAATTAATAAACTATGGCAACATACAAAAGAATCTTACTGAAACTCAGCGGCGAGAGCCTGATGGGTGAAAGCAATACGGCATCGACGAGAAACGCCTTGCCGAATATGCGGCACAAATTAAGGAAATACACGAGATGGGCATACAAATCGGCATCGTTATCGGCGGCGGCAACATCTTCCGCGGACTGAGCGGCGCCAACAAAGGTTTCGACCGCGTCAAAGGCGACCAGATGGGTATGCTGGCAACCGTTATCAACAGCCTTGCACTGAGCTCGGCACTGGTAGCGGCAAGCGTAAAGGCACGTGTACTGACCGCCGTCCGCATGGAGCCTATCGGCGAATTCTACAATAAATGGAAAGCCATCGAGTGTATGGAAGCAGGTGAAGTGGTTATCATGTCTGCCGGAACGGGCAACCCGTTCTTCACGACCGATACCGGCTCCAGCCTCCGCGGCATCGAAATAGAAGCGGACGTCATGCTGAAAGGCACACGCGTTGACGGCATCTACACCGCCGACCCGGAGAAAGACCCTACGGCAACGAAATTCCACGACATCACTTACGACGAAGTGCTGAAACGCGGCCTGAAAGTCATGGACCTTACGGCTACCTGCATGTGCAAGGAAAACAACCTGCCCATCATCGTCTTCGACATGGATACCGTAGGCAACCTGAAGAAAGTAATGCAAGGCGAAGAAATAGGGACGCTGGTACATAACTGACATTCCCCGGCGTACATCCGCCGGTTTACATTAATGGATACGGATTTAGATTTACACAGATTATCGGATAAAATAATCTGTGTAAATCTGTGTAATCTGTCGTGAAACAATTATATTTGCAAAGTTTCAAACTAAAAGCTACTTCAAACAATAGAAATATGAAAGACGTAAAAGACATCTTAGACGAAGCACAAGAGAAAATGGATATGGCCGTAATGTATCTGGAAGAATCATTGGCCCACATCCGTGCCGGAAAAGCCGATGTTCGTTTGCTGGACGGAATCCGTGTCGATTCTTACGGAAGCATGGTTCCCATCAACAACGTAGCAGCCGTAACCACTCCGGATGCCCGCAGTATCGCCATCAAGCCGTGGGACAAGAGCATGTTCCGCATCATTGAAAAGGCAATCATCGACTCCGACCTCGGCATCATGCCCGAAAACAACGGCGAAATTATCCGCATCGGCATTCCCCCGTTGACGGAAGAGCGCCGTAAACAACTTGCCAAACAGTGTAAGAACGAAAGCGAAACTGCCAAAGTGAGTGTACGTAACGCACGCCGCGATGCCATCGACGCCTTTAAGAAATCAGTGAAAGAAGGATTGGCGGAAGACGCCCAAAAAGGCGGTGAAGAAAAGCTGCAAAAGATTCACGACAAGTATATCAAGCAGATTGACGATATGCTGGCAGCAAAGGATAAAGAGATTATGACAGTATAAATATAGTTGAGAGTTGAAAATTGAAAGCCGAGAGTTACCGTGCGGCACCGACCGTTCTCCAACGACTCCTTACTTTCAACTTTCAACTCCCGATTCTCAACTTTCAACTATTTTGAGGGGACTGGTAATTAAAAATACAGGAAGTTGGTATCTGGTAAAGACCGACGAGGGGACATACGTTGAATGCAAAATTAAAGGCAACTTCCGCCTGAAAGGTATCCGTAGCACCAATCCGGTGGCAGTAGGCGACCATGTGCAAATCATATTGAATCAGGAAGGAACAGCGTTCATCAACGAAATTGAAGACCGGAAGAACTATATTATCCGGCGTTCGTCCAACCTGTCCAAACAGTCTCACATCCTTGCCGCCAACCTCGACCAGTGTATGCTGGTGGTAACGGTGAATTATCCGGAAACCTCCACTACATTCATCGACCGTTTTCTGGCATCGGCCGAGGCATACCGCGTACCCGTCAATATCATCTTCAATAAAGCAGACGCTTACAACGAAGACGAGCTTCGCTACCTGAACGGACTTATCAATCTTTATACTACCATCGGTACCCTTGTTTCAAGATATCCGCCAAAACCGGTGAGGGAGTCGACACTATAAAAGAAAAACTCAAAGGGAAAATAACGCTCTTCTCCGGACATTCCGGAGTAGGTAAATCCACCCTTATCAATGCCATCCTTCCGGAACTGGATATCAAAACCGGCGCAATCTCCGCCTATCACAACAAAGGCATGCACACCACTACTTTTTCCGAGATGTTTCCCGTGCCGGGTGACGGCTACATTATCGACACACCAGGCATCAAAGGCTTTGGAACATTCGACATGGAGGAAGAAGAAATAGGGCATTACTTCCCGGAAATATTCAACTTCCGCCGACTGCCGCTATAACAACTGTACCCACCGCCACGAACCGGGCTGCGCCGTGCGCGAAGCGGTAGAGCAACATTACATCAGCGAATCCCGCTACGCCTCTTACCTGAACATGCTGGAAGATAAGGAAGAGGGCAAATACAGGGCAGCATACTAAGAGAATAATAAAGTGGCAGGTTTGCCTTACCGTTCTATTACCCTATCACTTTTATTAACTTTTCCCGTTTTAAACCTTCGGTATATTTTCCGTCAAAATCTATGGCTAAATATACTACTAATACTACAACATGAATAAAAAAGTGAAATGGGGCATCATCATATTCATTGGTGCCGGACTGATAGGCGGAGGCATTTATTCCCAGCTTCCCAAGACAAATGAAGAATTGGCAGCTGCCAACAAGGTAATGACCGGTAAACGTGGCGGCAAAAAGGTGCTGAACGTAAATGCCCGAATAATTAAACCACAACTGCTGAAAGACGAAATACAAATCAGCGGCAGCCTGCTGCCTGATGAGGAAGTAGACCTTTCATTCGAGACATCCGGCAAGATTATCGAAATAAACTTTGAAGAAGGCAGCTTCGTGAAGAAAGGGCAATTGCTCGCCAAAGTAAACGACCGCCCTCTTCAGGCGCAATTACAAAGACTGGTATCACAGTTGAAACTGGCGGAAGACCGCGTGTTCCGTCAAAATGCGTTGCTGGAAAGAGATGCCGTCAGTAAGGAAGCATACGAACAGGTAAAAACCGAACTGGCAACCCTGAATGCCGACATCGACCTGATAGAGTCCAACATTGCACAAACCGAACTTCGCGCTCCCTTTGACGGAGTTATCGGTCTGCGGCAGGTCAGTGTCGGGACATACGCGTCTCCCTCCACCATTGTAGCCAAGCTCACCAAACTTTCTCCGCTGAAAGTAGAGTTTGCAGTACCCGAACGCTATGCCAATGACGTAAAGACAGGTGCGGGACTGGACTTCACGCTCGAAGGCAAACTGAACACTTTCCATGCCACCGTCTATGCACGCGAATCAAAGATAGACCCCACGACCCATACACTGACTATCCGTGCGCTCTATCCCAATGCCAACAGCGCCGTACTGCCGGGCCGTTATGCCAGTATCAAGCTGAATAAGGACGAAATACAAAACGCACTTGCCGTACCCTCCGAGGCCATCGTTCCGGAAATGGGCAAGGATAAGATTTTCCTTTATAAATCAGGAAAAGCACAACCGGTAGAGATTACTACCGGCATTCGGACGGAAGCCGAAGTGCAAGTATTGCAAGGCCTGAACATAGGCGATACAATCATTACTTCGGGAACCTTGCAGCTCCGCACAGGACTGCCCGTGACATTGGACAACATTAACTGAGTACGAAATTTTATAAAGTATAAGGTATAAAGTATGAGCTATGGCAAGTCTATGCCGGGCGATATAACTCATAATCCGTACATTATACTTTATATTCCAGACTTTGCACTTTATACCTTAATACTTCATACTTTACGCTTCATATCATGAATATATCCGAATTAAGCATACGGCGACCGGTACTCTCTACGGTATTGACACTGATTATCTTACTCTTCGGTTTCATCGGGTACAACTACCTCGGTGTCCGCGAGTATCCGTCGGTGGACAATCCCATCATTTCCGTATCCTGCTCCTACCCCGGAGCAAACGCCGACGTTATTGAAAACCAGATTACAGAACCGCTGGAGCAGAATATCAACGGTATCCCCGGCATTCGTTCACTCTCCAGTGTCAGCCAACAGGCTCGTCACGTATTACGGTAGAATTCGAACTTTCCGTAGACCTGGAGACAGCCGCCAACGATGTACGTGACAAAGTGTCGCGCGCCCAGCGTTACCTGCCACGCGACTGCGACCCGCCAACCGTATCCAAAGCCGATGCAGACGCCATGCCTATCCTCATGGTTGCTTTGCAAAGCGACAAACGCTCGCTGCTGGAACTCAGCGAAATAGCCGACCTCACCGTAAAAGAGCAACTGCAAACAATCTCCGATGTGAGCAGTGTAAGCATTTGGGGAGAGAAACGTTATTCCATGCGCTTGTGGCTCGACCCTATCAAGATGTCCGGTTACGGTATTACCCCCATCGACGTAAAGAATGCGGTAGACAATGAGAATGTGGAACTCCCCTCGGGCAGCATCGAGGGAAACACCATCGAACTGACTATCCGCACACTCGGGTTGATGCATACGGCAGAGGAATTCAATAATCTCATCCTGAAAGAGGACGGCAACCGTATTGTCCGGTTCAGCGACATAGGCCGCGCCGAACTCGGTCCGGCGGACATCAAAAGCTATATGAAGATGAATGGCGTGCCTATGGTAGGCATCGTAGTAATTCCGCAACCGGGCGCCAACCACATCCAAATAGCCGATGCCGTGTACGAGCGAATGGAGAATATGAAGAAAGACCTGCCGGAAGATGTACATTACTCCTACGGCTTCGACAACACCAAATTCATCCGTGCCTCCATCGATGAAGTAAAGCAGACCGTATACGAGGCCTTCGTCCTCGTCATCATCATCATCTTCCTGTTCCTTCGCGACTGGCGCGTCACCCTGGTTCCGTGTATCGTAATTCCCGTATCATTAATCGGAGCATTCTTCGTTATGTACCTGGCAGGATTCTCCATCAACGTACTCTCCATGCTTGCCATTGTACTTGCCGTGGGACTTGTGGTTGATGATGCCATTGTAATGACGGAGAACATCTACGTCCGCATCGAAAAAGGAATGCCCCCGAAAGAGGCCGGTATCGAGGGAGCCAAAGAAATCTTCTTTGCCGTAATCTCTACCACCATTACGCTGGTAGCGGTATTCTTTCCCATCGTATTTATGGACGGTATGACGGGACGTCTGTTCCGTGAGTTCAGTATCGTGGTGTCCGGTTCGGTTATCATCTCCTCTTTTGCCGCACTGACCTTTACGCCGATGCTGGCTACCAAGCTACTGATAAAGAGAGAGAAGCAAAGTTGGTTCTACCGTAAGACCGAACCATTCTTTGAAGGGATGAACAACCTTTACAGCCGCTCTTTGGCAGCCTTCCTGCGCAAACGCTGGATTGCACTTCCTTTCACTGCGGCAACCATTCTCATTATCGGCTTTCTTTGGAACCATATCCCTGCGGAAATGGCGCCGCTAGAAGACCGTTCGCAAATCAGCATCAACACGCGCGGAGCCGAAGGTGTTACCTACGAATACATCCGCGACTACACGGAAGACATCAACCAGCTTGTCGACTCCATCGCCCCTGATGCCGAAGCGGTAACCGCCCGCGTATCCAGCGGTAGCGGTAACGTACGCATCACCCTGAAAGACATGCAGGACCGTGACTACACGCAAATGGAAGTGGCGGAAAAGCTGTCGAAAGCAGTACAGAAAAAGACCATGGCACGCTCTTTTGTGCAACAGTCTTCATCCTTCGGCGGACGGCGCGGCGGTATGCCCGTACAGTATGTGTTGCAAGCCACCAACATTGAGAAATTGCAGGAAGTGCTGCCCAAGTTCATGGCAAAGGTATATGAGAATCCGGTATTCCAGATGGCGGACGTAGACCTGAAGTTCAGCAAGCCGGAAGCCCGCATCAACATTAACCGCGACAAGGCAAGCATCATGGTGTCAGCACCCGCAACATCGCCCAGACACTGCAATACGGTCTGAGCGGCCAGCGTATGGGCTACTTCTATATGAATGGAAAGCAATACGAGATATTGGGAGAAATCAACCGTCAGCAACGCAACAAGCCTGCCGACCTGAAAGGTATCTACATCCGTAGCGACAAGGGAGACATGGTACAGCTCGACAACCTGATAGAACTGACAAACGGCATTGCCCCGCCCAAGTTGTATCGCTATAACCGTTTCGTGTCCGCTACTATTTCCGCCGGACTTGCCGACGGCAAGACCATCGGGCAAGGTCTGGACGAAATGGACAAGATTGCCAAAGAAACATTGGACGATACTTTCCGCACCGCCCTCACCGGTGACTCAAAAGAGTACCGCGAAAGTTCTTCCAGCCTGATGTTCGCTTTCATTCTGGCCATCCTGCTTATCTACCTGATTCTTGCCGCCCAGTTCGAAAGTTTCAAGGACCCGCTGATTATCATGCTGACCGTGCCCCTTGCCATTGCAGGTGCACTGGTATTCATGTATTTCGGCGGCATCACGATGAATATATTCAGCCAAATCGGTATCATCATGCTGATTGGCTGGTGGCAAAGAACGGTATCCTGATTGTAGAGTTCGCCAACCAGAAGCAGGAAACCGGCGAGGACAAGATGCAAGCCATCAAGGATGCCGCCCTGCAACGTCTGCGCCCTATCCTGATGACGAGCGCTTCTACCGTACTGGGACTGATACCGCTGGCATTCGCCACGGGCGAAGGGTGTAACCAACGCATCGCCATGGGTACGGCCGTAGTAGGCGGTATGCTTGTGTCTACATTGCTTACGATGTACATCGTCCCCGCTATTTATAGTTATGTATCTACCAACCGAAGTAAACTGAAGAACGAATGAAACGTACGCTTTTATCTTTCCTGATCATTCTGTGCACCGCGCTTGCCGTTCAGGCACAGCCAGCACCTGTCTATACCCTGAAATCCTGTCTGGAACAGGGACTGCTGAACAACTATTCCCTGCGTATCACCCGTAACGAACAGCAAGTAAGCAAAAACAACGCCATCCTTGCCAATGCCGGCTACCTGCCCACGCTCGACTTGTCTGCCGGCTATAAAGGTACTTTGGACAATACCGAAACCAAGCTGCGCGCCACCGGTGAAACCACCAAAGAAAACGGCGTGTTCGACCAGACCGTCGATGCCGGCATCAACCTGAGCTGGACAATCTTCGATGGCTTCAACATCACCGCCAACTACCAAAAGCTGAAAGAGCTGGAACGCCAGGGCGAAACCAACACCCGTATCGCCATCGAAGACCTCATTGCCAACATCGCCGCCGAGTACTACAACTACGTGCAGCACACCATCCGTCTGAAAAATTTCCGCTACGCCGTATCGCTCTCCAAAGAGCGTCTGCGCATCGTAGAGGAACGGTATCACATCGGTAACTTCTCCCGCCTGGACTACCAGCAGGCCAAAGTAGACTTCAATGCCGACAGCGCGCAATACATGAAACAACAGGAATTACTGCATACCTCGCGTATCCAACTGAACGAGCTGATGGCAAGTGAAGACGTAGACCGCCCTTTCATCGTTGAAGACAGCCTCATCAACGTCAGCGCCAAACTGAATTTCGATGAGCTCTGGAATGCCACCTTGCAAGCCAACGCCGCCTTACTGAAAGCCGAACAGAACAATACGCTGGCACGGCTGGACTATAAAAAAGCCAGTTCCCGCGACTACCCGTACATAAAGATGAATGGCGGCTACGGCTATACCCTTAACAAATATGATATTTCCGCCAACAGCCGCCGCAGCAACCTCGGGCTGAACTTCGGCGTCACCGTAGGTTTCAATCTCTTTGACGGCAACCGCCGCCGCGAACTCCGCAATGCACGCATTGCCGTACAAAACGCCCGTTTGGAACGCGAGCAACTGGAACAAGCCCTACGCGCCGACTTGAGCAACCTGTGGCAAGCCTACCAGAACAATCTCCAGATGCTGAAGCTGGAACGACAGAACCTCGTTGGAGCCAAAGAGAACCATGAGATTGCCATGGAACGCTATATGCTCGGCAACCTCTCCGGCATCGAGATGCGCGAAGCGCAAAAGAGTCTGCTGGATGCCGAGGAGCGTATCCTATCGGCAGAGTACGACACCAAATTGTGCGAAATATCCCTGCTGCAAATCAGCGGAAGAGTAGAACAGTATTTGGAATAGACATACCGTATAAATCACAATTTTTACTCCCTTAAAAAACAAATATTGCCATCTTCTCTTCAAACTTTTCCCTACTTTTGTTCGTAAAGAGAAACCAAAAACAATACCAATATGAAACGAACAATCTTTTTCTGTGCATTGCTTGCCTTGTTTACAGGCGCCAATGCACAGAAAATAACCGACTACAAAGAGAAACATCCTTATAAGGATTGGGTAAAACTGGCCCCTAAATTGGACGATGCCTTCTTCACGACTCCCGAAGCCGTCCGTATTGCCGACAACGTACTGCTCTACCAGCAAACAACCGGCGGCTGGCCCAAAAACATCTATATGCCCGCCGAACTGACAGCCGATGAGTACCAGAAAGCCCTTGCCGACAAAGATAACGTCAACCAAAGCACCATCGACAACAATGCCACAAGCACAGAGATACGCTACCTTTCCCGCATCTACCTTGCCACCGGCATAGAGAAATACAAAGACGCTGCCTTAGAAGGCATACGCTACCTACTGAAAGCGCAATACCCCAACGGCGGCTGGCCTCAGTTCTGGCCGCGCCCCAAAGGTTATTATACCCACATCACCTACAACGACAATGCAATGGTGAACGTCATGAACCTGTTGCGTGATGTGTACAGCAAGAAAGCCCCGTACACCTATGTACCGGATACCCTTTGCCAACGCGCCCGTTTCGCATTCGACAAAGGTGTGGAGTGCATTCTTAACACTCAGGTAAAACAAAACGGCAAACTGACTGTGTGGTGCGCCCAGCACGATGAACACACCCTTGCCCCTGCCAAAGCACGCGCCTACGAACTTCCCTCGCTCAGCGGCGCCGAATCGGACAATATCGTCCTGCTGCTGATGTCCATCCCCGACCCCTCACCCCGGATTATCGCTTCTGTAGAAGCAGCCGTCAGTTGGTTCAAGGCAAACAAGATTACGGGCATCATGCGTAAGGACTTACCAAACAGTGAAGGCAAGAAAGACTACCGGATGGTTCCTTGCCCGCAGGATGACTATCCTTGCCCCGTATTTTGGGCACGTTTCTATACCCTTGAAGACAACCGCCCTTTCTTCTGCGACCGCGACGGAGTGAAGAAGTACGATATTTCCGAGATAGGGTATGAGCGCCGCAACGGCTATAGCTGGTATAACAATGCCGGATTGAAAGTGCTGAAAAAGTACGAACAGTGGAAAAAACAGATAAAAGATTAACGGCAACATTAAAAAGGAAATTCCATTACCTGCCTTATATTCCACCGGTCATCATACAAAAAGCCGCTCGAGGAGAGTTTCCTGAGCGGCTTTTATTATCATATTCGGGATTATCGTTATTTACTGCAATTCCACGGTTTCAACTGTTTGAAGAAGTCATTACCCTTGTCATCCACCAGGATAAATGCCGGGAAATCTTCCACTTCAATCTTCCAGATAGCTTCCATACCGAGTTCGGGATATTCCACACATTCGATGCTCTTGATATTGTTTTGCGCCAAGATAGCGGCAGGACCGCCGATAGAGCCGAGATAGAAACCGCCGTACTTCTTGCAGGCATCCGTAACCTGCTGGCTGCGGTTACCTTTGGCAAGCATAATCATGCTTCCGCCGTGACTCTGGAAGAGGTCTACGTACGGGTCCATACGTCCGGCAGTTGTCGGGCCCATCGAACCGCAAGCCATTCCCTGCGGAGTTTTGGCAGGACCGGCATAGTAGATAGGATGGTCTTTGATATACTGCGGCAAATCCTCACCGCGGTCCAAACGTTCTTTCAGCTTGGCATGAGCAATGTCACGGCCTACGATGATAGTGCCGTTCAGAGACAGGCGGGTGGAAACCGGATACTTAGTCAGCTCTTTCAGGATATTTTCCATCGGTTGGTTCAAATCAATCTTCACCACATCACCCTCACCGGCTTTACGGAGTTCGGCAGGAATCAGTTCACCCGGATTGCTGTCGAGCTTTTCAATCCAGATACCGTCCTTGTTGATTTTACACTTGATGTTACGGTCGGCAGAGCAGGAAACGCCCAAGCCTACCGGACAGGAAGCACCGTGACGCGGCAGACGGATAATACGTATATCATGAGCCAGATACTTACCTCCGAACTGTGCACCAAGACCAATTCTGTGAGCTTCTTTCAGCACTTCTTTCTCCAGTTCTACATCACGGAATGCACGGCCGAATTCGTTACCCGTAGTCGGCAGGTTGTCGTAGAAATGAGTGGAAGCCAGTTTCACAGTCAGCAGGTTTTTCTCGGCAGATGTACCGCCGATAACGAATGCGATATGATAAGGCGGACATGCAGCCGTACCCAACGTTTTGATTTTCTCAATAAGGAAAGGCACAAGTGTACCGGGATTCAGAATAGCTTTCGTTTCTTGATAGAGATAAGTCTTGTTGGCAGAACCGCCGCCTTTGGTCACACAAAGGAACTCGTACTCCATGCCCTCGGTAGCCTCGATATCAATCTGTGCCGGAAGGTTACACTTCGTATTTACCTCATCGTACATCGTAAGAGGAGCATTTTGAGAATAGCGCAGGTTCTCTTCGGTATAGGTCTTGTACACACCCAGTGAGAGAGCTTCTTCATCACAATAGCCCGTCCATACCTGCTGTCCTTTTTCACCGTGGATAATGGCAGTACCCGTATCCTGGCAGAAAGGCAGCACGCCTTTCGAGGCAACTTCAGCATTACGCAGGAAAGTCAGTGCCACGTACTTATCATTGTCACTTGCCTCAGGGTCACTCAAAATTTTAGCAACCTGCTCGTTGTGCGAACGACGCAACATGAACGAAACGTCACGGAAAGCGGCATTGGCCATTGCAGTCAAGCCTTCTTTTTCAATCTTCAGGATAGGTTTTCCTTCAAACTCGCTTACAGACACATAGTCTTTGGTAAGCAGATAATACTCAGTCGTATCCTTACCCTTTTCGAACATGGGCTGATACTTGAACGGAGGTGTTGTTGCCATAATTACTTGTTCATTTAGTTTAAAAGTGATTTCGTAACAGCAAAGGTAAGAAGTAATCTTGAAATATTTCTTTAATTAGAAAGAAAAAACGAGATTGAAACCTAATACTTCAACCCCGCTTTCTCTATTTTAATCATATAAAACGAATGGATTTGCCATCCCTCCGCCTCATCTTCATTGTACTTTTTGCATACGTCCTATCAGCTCATCGCCCAATGCGGTCTTCACTTCAATGTGTTTGAGAACGGCAGTTACGAACGGATTGTTTTCGAAGTCACCACGTACCTGTTCAAAATCAAGTTCTTTTTCAAGACGTGAACCATCCGCGCCAAAACCGGTCATGGAAGCCAGAGAAAATTCCTTTTTGGCATCCTCATAAACCATGCGGTCCAGACCAACAACAGCTTCTTTCCATTTCTCGACAATATGAATTATATCCTCTGCAGTCATATTTTCCGGAGCAATGCCATAGAATTCTTCCAACTTCTCATAAGCCATGTCCACTCGTAGGTATAATAATTCCGGTGCATCCGCTCAAACTCGGCATTGATATGCTTCAAACGGTTAATCGCACCCGACTCTATGCCGTCTATCAAGGCATCAATCTCACTTTTGGGAGCTATCAGTCCGGAAATATCCACCCATTCGCCGCTACCGATAGGTGTATCGGGCTTCAACCGGGCACGAATCTCTTCATTGCTATGAAAACCGATACCTTCAAACGTTTGATAACCGAATTGCCAAGAAACTTGTGAATGGCTATCTCATAAAAGCGGATACCTTTCACCAAAGCCGAGTTGCGTATCTTGGCACTGTGAAAAGAATAAATATCGGAAAGTTCGCCGGAGGCATAACGCAGATTTTTTAAAGTCTCCCGTCCCTTGAACATCTTCTGTACGGTATAGGGACTCAACAGATTGTAGTTAATGAAGTCCAGTTTGTTGATATCGGTACGCTGGTCGCGCCGGGGCCATTTTTGCGCATCACGGATAGTACCCACACTGCGCAGATTGACGCCGGGCACAAGATATGTCGTATTGTTCTGTTCTATCAGATAAGAGAACGGCAGGTTGGAAGTATCGGAATGGTTGACGTGACGTCCCATAACCAGAGAGAACGCCCCCACCCTTGCGGGCCACAGGATATAGGAATCGGAAGTGGTTTTGGCTCCGCGCTCCAACGTACCCTGATGGATAGGACCGAGCTTATACATGTGATTACTTTGATTGGAACCGGAACCGGCATTCATAAAGGAAAACATACCGGCTATAAGCAAGTGGATTTGTGATGTGTCACCGTATAAGGTCCGGCAAAAATAGCACACGCTTCACCGTTTTCTCCCTGGCAGTTACTGAAAAACAAAGAGTCTGAGGCAGAGTAGTTATGTCCCAGTTTGCAAGCCTGCCCTACAAAGCAACGGGTAAGCATGGCTCCATCATCCACATGCGAACCGGACGATATGATAAAATTATCGCAAATAACGCCGTGCCCGATATGTACAGGCGCGTTCTCGTTACTGTTGACACTTCCGTTGTACAGACGACACGTACCACAAATGTGACAATAGTCGCCAATGCGGACATTCTTGATAGAGCCGGTATTGAGTATCATTACATGGCTACCGATAGAACCGGTAGCGGAAGCATGCTTATTGGAATAGAAATCGGTAATTTCCTTCATCCGCGCAATCAGTTCCGGACGGTGACGGTACAGCGCCATGATATAGGCTGATGGGCAGAAGTTTGTCACTGATAAGCACTTCGCGCCCGCCGGTCTCGTTCAAGACAGACACTTCCACACTGTTACCGAACCTGGACAATCCGTCTACAAGAATAATGTCTACATTCTCGATAAAAGTATCATGCCCTATTTCATAATTGGCAATGTAGTTTTGGATATTCTCGATGCAGCAATTATCACCCACCGTTACATTGTGAAGCGTTACATGCCGCAAACCGGAATGCTTCTTTATTCCACCCGGCAAAGTAAATTCAGAATGGAATACCCCCAAACGCACCTCACCCGAAAAACGGGTATGATGTACGAATTCCGTTGAAAACTCTTCTGCAACGGTTACTTTCCCCCAATCATCTGCCAGACACGACTGGCTCTTCAACCGAAGAACTTCGTCTTCGGTCAAGTTTCTGTAAGTCATAATATTCAAATTAAAAATGAAGAATCAATTCTTCATTGAATTAACTTCCTCTTCATCGTAGGTCTGATAAAGAAAGTCGTTATAGGGGTACTTCTGCACATGCAGTTCTTTTACACGCCGGTAAACCACACTCTTCAGTTCCTCTACATTGATACGTTCGCGGGCAGAGATGAAAAGGCAATTGTCTTCCAACTTCGCCATCCACGTCTTCATCAGTCTTCGAGTGTTAAGTTTTCTTTGGTTCTGGGGGTAAGGTCGTCGTCCGCTTTCGCCACATAGGTGTAAGCGTCTATTTTATTGAATACAAGTATCATGGGCTTACCGGATGCACCGATGTCCGCCAATGTCTTGTTCACCACTTCTATCTGCTCTTCAAAATCGGGGTGGGAAATATCTACGATGTGCAACAACAGGTCGGCTTCGCGCACCTCGTCCAACGTCGATTTAAAAGAGTCTACCAAATCGGTGGGCAACTTGCGGATAAATCCTACCGTATCCGACAGCAGAAACGGCAGGTTCTCGATGATAACCTTGCGCACCGTAGTGTCCAACGTGGCAAACAGCTTATTCTCCGCAAACACTTCGCTCTTGGAAAGCAACGTCATCAGAGTAGATTTACCGACATTGGTATATCCTACCAATGCCACACGAATAAGACGACCGCGATTCTTGCGCTGGGTGGCTTTCTGCTTGTCAATCTCCGCCAGACGCTCTTTCAGCAATGACATACGGTTCAGGATGATACGGCGGTCCATTTCCAACTGCGTCTCACCCGGTCCGCGCAGACCCACGGAACCTTTACCGCCACCGGCTCCCGAACCGCCTCCCTGACGTTCCAAGTGAGTCCATAAACGTTGCAGACGGGGAAGCATATATTTGTACTGCGCCAATTCAACCTGAGTTTTCGCATTGGCAGTCTGTGCACGCATGGCAAAGATGTCGAGGATGAGTGAGGTACGGTCCAATATCTTTTATTTTCAGTTCAGCCTCGATATTGCGTATCTGCTTTGCCGAGAGCTCATCATCGAAAATCACCATACCGATTTCGCGCTCGGCTTCTTCTTCGCTGCGGATATATTCTTTTATTTCTTCCAGTTTACCCTTGCCGACGTATGTCACGGAGTTTGCCTGGTCTAACTTCTGAGTAATCCTTTCACCTCTTCGCCCCTGGCTGTCTCAGCCAAGAATGCCAGCTCGTCGAGGTATTCGTTCGTCTTACGCTCATCCTGAGTTTTTGTGATAAGACCTACCAACACTGCGGTTTCGACCTGCGCTTCGGAAATTACAAATTCTTTCATTCTACTTTATACCTTATTATATATATGTACCTTTATTATATATTATATGTGCCGGCAAATATAAGAAAAAACAAAACCATTCTCATAGTGTTCATTCCCATTTTTAATAATAAGGATACGGATTCCTGTCGTAAACCATCGAGCACCGTCAGATACCACAAAACGGAAAGCGGATGTGCCAGCCCATACCTTCCGGTCTTTCGGCCCTGCACACCCGCCTTAATTATTTACGGATATTCCGTTTATTTCATTTCGATAGCGCTGTTATAATCGCTTTCACGGTTCGGAAGAATCCATTTCCAGAATTCCGATACATAGTTGCTATCTTTAAATCCGAATGTTCCGCTAATATACGAACTGTAATTACCGTCTTCCTTAAAAGAGTTACGAACCACTGGATCGCCCCAACGTTTGCAGTCATACCAACTGAAACCTTCGCCCCATAACTCCAGACGACGATATTTCTTAATCTCTTTCAGTAAATCCTCACCGGTAGCCGTACACGTATACTGAGGGTCACGGCCGCTGTTTTTATTCAATTCAACCAAGCTGTTTTGTGCAGCAGTCGGGTCTGAACTCAGATAATAATTAGCTTCCGCCTCAATCAACAACATCTCCGAAGCACGGAAAATGGGCTGACAACCTACAGCCGGCTGTGCCGTAGCCTGGAATTTCAGGCTGGCATAAGCATATGCCTGCGGTGAAGCAGAGGCTACCGTCTCCTTTACATACTTATTGGCTTTCGCAGAAGCGGCCTTGCCCTCCGCTGTACTGTTAAATTTATTGGCATTACGGCTTTCAGTACTTACAACATCCAAGAATGTTTTACTTCCATCTTCCGGCAAGAAATGTAGACTCCGTCAAGAACAATCCTTTAACGAATATCGCATGTCGGCAAAAGACTCAACCAAATCACGATTGATACATACATTGATATTTTGCTGCGCATAGTAACCGTTACAAGCCATGAAGAGCTGCCATCCATAATACCAGATAGTTTCGGAAGCATCATTGTACACACCCCAAATCCACTCACTGCTGGGAGTGCAGAAACCGCTATAATATGTATTCGTGTCCATCAAGGGGAAATTGGCACGCGCCAAAGCCGCATGTTCCTTGGCCACGGCATAATCCTGACGTGTTAAAGCAGCACGGGCATAAATGGCATGAGCCACCGGAGCATCCGGGAAACTGATATTAGAGGTAGCATCCCAGTAAATGTCATCACGGGTAAGTCCGGAAACCTCATATAATCTAAGGGCTTCATCAAGATCATCATAAACCTGCTTATAGGTTTCGGCCAATGTAGACAACTTCAAATCTGTCTCTTCACCAGCTTCGGCCACTTCCTTAATGCGCAGTACCACACCATCGGTAGCACCATCATTACTACGTGCCCAAGGCTCACAATATAATTCAGCCAAACGGAAGAAAGAATAAGCACGGAATGTAAGCGCCTCGGCTTTCAAGAAGTCTTTCTCCTCTTGCGAACCTTCTGCTTTATCAATACGATTGATTACCGCATTGGCATTTCCGATAATCAGATAATAGTAATACCAGGGGTAAGAATCATAGATAGAACTGCTGCTCTGGGTTATAGTAGACTGGTTGTTCATCAGCGGAGACCATCCCGGTGCCATATAAGGGAAGTTGAAATCCTGACCGGGATATTCGCCATAAAGCAACTTCATAGTACCTTCGCCGTTGAAGTTTTGTCCATAATAGGCATGTTGCTGAACCATTGTCCTGCAAATACCGTTGATAACAAGTTTTGCATTATCCGTTGTAGAGAAAATCACATCTCCCTCCGCAGTCTGCGTGGAGTCTGTATTGAGCCAACTGTCCGAGCAAGAGGTAAATCCCAACAGACAGCCGAGTCCTAATATCATTACGTTCTTGAATGTATATTTCATAATCTGTTTCGTTTTAGAAGTTTAAATTAAGTCCGAGCGTAAACACACGTGCCGCAACGAATGTATTATCTTGAGAACCGGTGAAGCTATATTGAGGATTCATACCCTTACGCGCCGTAAAGTAGCCGTCATTTCAATGGAGCCGTAAACGCTCAATCCACCAATCCCCATTTGTAACGACTTTCTTTGGGAAAGAATAGTCAGATTGATATTTTTGATGACAAAATAAGAAGCATCCGTCAGCCAGCGTGAACTTGCACCATAAGAAGTAGAAGCCAAGCTTGAGAGGTCGAACTGAGGCGTACCGTTCGGATTCAAACGATTGGGAGAATCTTCGGTCATACCTTCCGGAACAGCTTGCCATGCCATTCAGCACATCCTTATGCAAGGCTCCCGGACCATTAGTCGTAGTATACATTAATCCTTGATAATTATAATCATATACTTTTCCGCCCAATGAATATGTACAGAGTACGGAAAGTGTCAGGTCTTTCCATGTCAAAGAGGTATTGATACTTCCATATACATCGGGCAGTGCACTGCCTTGCCATTCTTTTTCGGCATATGATGTATTGTACACGTAGTTTTTACCGTTGATAGTAACATACTCATCTTGAGCTTTCAAAGCATTGATTGTACTTTCACCCAGCTGTGAGTTTGCATTATAAAGCGCACGTCCGTTCATTTGGTCTACTCCGGCATAAGTATAAGTATAGAATTCATAGATGCTGTGTCCTTCACTGTAATTCTGTGTTCCATGCAGAATGTCTTTACCGCCGGGCAATTTTGTAATTTCGTTATGGATAGTAGTCAGGTTCAAACCGATATTCCACTTCCAATCTTTAGTCCGGATGGCATCTACATCCATAGCAACTTCAAGACCGGTATTGCGAACACTACCTATGTTAGCAAAATATTGTGACATTCCGGACGGCGTCTCGTCAGAAGTGGCAAACCAGTCGGTTGCACCGGCAGAAAGCGGATTGTAAACCGTGAAAAGCAAATCTTTAGATGTTTTATTGAAGAAATCCAAAGAGAAATTGAAACGGTTGAACAAACGACCTTCCAACGCGATATCCAATGAACCGGAAGTTTCCCATTTCAAGTTCTTATTAGGTATCTGAATTTTATAGAACGCACCGATACCGGCATTGACATCCGAATAGAACAGTTCCTTGTAAGCATAATAATCGGCACCGGCATCATTACCAACTTCACCGTAAGAAACACGGAACTTCAGATTATCAATCCATGTAAGGTCTTTCATGAACTTCTCCTGAGAAATAATCCAGCTTGCACCCAGCGACCAGAAATTACCCCACGGATCGGAGAAACGTGAAGAACCATCGCGACGGAATGAAGCATCCAGGAAGTATCTTTCCGCAAAATTATAGCGTGCACGGGAAAGATAGCTTTCCGTAGTGTATTCTTGGTTATAACCATCGATACTTGTCATTTTTGCAAAATTGCTCATCTCCGTATTTCCACTGACTTTCATCTGTTCCTTCATCATGAAATCATAATTATAGGAGTGCTTGAAAGATTCGTGAGCCAGCAATACATCGATATGGTGCTTATCAAAATCGTGAGCCCATGTCAGTTTCCTGTGTAAAACGGTATTCGCGTGTACCGGTCATGTACTTTTGAAAGACGGCCGTTGATTAGCAGCACCGTCACCGCAATAGGGGTTATTGAAGGCTTTTTCCGTGTTATTTACATTATAGAGGTCCCCCCTTACAGTAGCTGCAAAATCCTTCAAGAAAGAAATCGTACCATATATCTGACCTGATACGGCATTACGTTCCTTACGGCTGATATCATTCTGAATCTCATAAATAATATTACGACCACTCAAATAATCATAGTTACTTATATCATAAGAGTTACCGTTGCCATCTGTAGCCACGCTTCCGTCTTCATTATGCATCAAATAAGGATAGACCGGTGCCATCTGACCGGCTGTATAGAACGGATTAGCAAAATATGCATCATGAGCATTAGCCTGATAATTAGAGCCGGACATTGTTCCGCTCAGACTTACACCTGTTTTAAACCAGGAAGTCGGCTGATAGTTAGCCTTCAAACGTGCAGTGAAACGGTCATAATCCGAACCAATGGTATATCCTTTCTCATTCAAATAGCCGAAAGAAGAGAAAATATCATACTTTTCTCCCATAGCATCCGCACTGGCTGTGTATTCCTGACGATAACCTGTGCGCTCCAATGCCTTCAACCAATCCAAATCATTGTAACCGGGTTTTACCTTTGCAACGAACTTTCCATTTTCATCGAACATGGCAGCACCGTTCTTATCAAAGATAGGAGAAAAAACAATGTCATCATTGACTGTTTTAGATGCTTCGAATGCTTGTTGCGGAGTAACTCCACCGTCTTTTTCCCAATAGCTTTGCATACCGGAACGCATAGCTTCCATCCATTGGTTTACGCCCAATTTGTCATATTCCGGTATACCACGGTATACATACCCTGCTTCACACCAATCCGGAAGTTCCAACTTATGACTTTTACCTTTTTTAGTGGTAATCATGATAACTCCATTAGCAGCCTTATTACCATAAAGAGCGGCAGATGAAGCATCTTTCAGAACAGAAATAGATTCAATATCCTGCGGATTGATATCATTCAAGCTTCCGCCATAAGGAGAGCCGTCTACGACAATCAGCGGAGCATTAGTTCCGTTTACAGAACCAAATCCGCGAATACGGATTTCGGATTTATCGCTACCCGCTCGCCATATCGAGTTATTCACCTGAATTACCGGGAGCAGCACCCGTTCCAAAGTTCCCGTTACTTCAGTAACAGGGCGCATCTCCAGTTTCTTTGAGTCGATAGAAGCTACAGCACCTGTAATGGACTGGCGGCTAGCAGTACCGTAAGCAACAACGACAACTTCATCAAGCACCTCAGTATCAGGTTTCAATACCACTTTTAAGTTCGGTTTGATAGCCACTTCCTGAGTCTGCATACCGATGTATGAAATCTGCAAAGTTTTCGCAGAACTTGGTACATTCAGTAATGTAAAATCACCATCTACATTGGTAATAGCACCGATTTGCGTACCTTTTACCAATACAGAGGCTCCAATAACTGGCTGCC
>ENA-OQAA01000795-OQAA01000795.1-human-gut-metagenome-genome-assembly--contig:-NODE-795-length-19708-cov-2.524335_pt1 | contig 19708 bp, 28 predicted proteins | sample MGYA00242489_ERZ504515 | MGnify/ENA primary metagenome ERZ504515 (study PRJEB26092, sample SAMD00036237) | human gut metagenome | host: Homo sapiens | study: EMG produced TPA metagenomics assembly of... | reverse complement strand
TTATCCACGGGTCGATCTTGCAGAAACGGGCAAGATTGCCGTATTTGACATAGACGCCCGGGATGTAGTTCTCGCCCTGCGTCTCAGACTCGGTGCCGTCTTCTTTCAGGTAATGGATAGCGTCGATGGGGACGCGCAGGCCGGTGGTCTCGTCCACGATGATCTGGGCGCTGGCCCGGTTGAGCCGCAGCACATCGCCGTTGATGATCTCGCAGGTGATGACAAAGCGGGCCAGTCCGGTCGCTTCGTCGATGGCCACCTCGGAGACGGAGGCCTTGAGGGGCGTCTCCATCTGGCCGGGGAACTTTATCTTCACCGAGCGGGTCAGGGGCTTGCCGTTGTCGCCCAGCAGCTTCTCCCCTTCCTTGGCCGAACAGAGGCCGACGTACCGCCACGCAAAGCCCGAGACGATCTTGCCCGCGCAGCCGTCCAGCGGCAGCTCAGGGTCAGAGTTCAGATACGCCTGCAGGTCGGTGGTGTTCAGCGCGAGGATGTCGTCTGCCCCGGCGTTGAGCCGCCCGGTGGCAGAGCTGCGGATGAAGTAACCCGTCTGAGGGGCGGTGATCTGGGTCGGCCCTCCCAGCTGGGCCTGCACCTGTGCCGACTGCTCGGTGAGGGAGGCGATCTGGGCCGAGAAGTCCGAGACTTCACCGGTGATGACCCAGAGCTTGTTCTGAGCGAGGATGTAGTTCTCTTCGCCCTGGCTGTCTCGTCGTAGTCAGAGCTGTCCAGCGCATCCATCATATCATAAAGCGCGGAAGCCCGCTCTTTTTTCAGGGAATCCAGCTGGGTGGCGGTGGTATTCTGAGAGCGCTGCAGAAGCTCGATCTGGTCGTTCAGGCTGGTGAGCTGCTGGCGGAGGCCCGCCTGTTCCGGGCTGCTGTAGATCTCCGCTACCGCAGCCCTGCCGAGACGCGCTCGCCGTCGGCCGCGAGATAGCCCAGCGTTCCGCCGCCGGGAACATAGACCTCATCGAAGAGGAGAACGCCGTCGGCGTCCACCGTATCCGCCACGGTGGCAAGAAGCGCCGTCTCGTAGGTGTTGGGCGGGAAGAGCACCTGCAGGGCCTGATAGCCCACATAGATGCCCGCCAGCACCACGACGGCGATGACGAAGCCTGCCAGCTTGCCCAAAGCGCTGGACGCGCCGGGATCAGAGCGTGGTCTATCCATCATAAAAGGTCACCCTTTCGCTAAAAATTCTCGGGTCAGCTGCACGGCTCGGGCTGTAACATCCGGCGCAGAGGCGTCCAGCCAGACCACGCCGTCCATATGGCGGAACCAGGTCAGCTGACGCTTGGCGTAGTTGCGGGAGGCCTGCTTGAGCTTTTCGGTGCAGGCATCCAGCGGGGCTGTCCCCTCAAAATAGGGGAAGAATTCCTTGTAGCCGATGGCCTGCGCTGCCGTGCGGTAGGTCTGGCGGTGGTCATAGACCAGCTTTGCCTCGTCCAGAAGACTGCGTCCAGCATCTTGTCCACCCGCCGGTCGATGCGGTGGTAGAGCTGGGCGCGGTCGGGAAAGTCCAGCCCCAGCACCAGCGAACGATAGGGCCGCTCCGGCGGGAGGGACTGGGCTTTCTGCTCGCTCAGACGCTTGCCGGTGGCCCGGAAATGTTCCAGCGCCCGCAGGACCCGCACCTGATTGTTCGGGTGGATGGCGGCGGCGGCTTCCGGGTCGGCAGCCTGCAGCTCTTTGTACATGGCCTCCGGGCCTTTTTCCGCCATCTCTGCGGCCAGCTGTTCCCGCAGGCCGTCCGGCGTCTTCTCGGCGGCGAAGCGGACACCGTACAAAAAGCTCTGGACATAGAGGCCCGTGCCTCCCACGAGGATGGGCAGACGGCCCCGGGCGGAAATGTCCGCCTCGAGCGTTCCGGCCAGTGCGACGAAATCTGCCACGCTGAAGGGTTTGTCCGGCTCCAGAATATCCACCGCATGGTGCGGGATGCCGTGGGTCTCGTCGGGTGCGACCTTCGCCGTACCGACATCTAATCCTTTATAGATCTGCATCGAGTCGGCACTGATGACTTCGCCCTCGAAAGCTTCGGCCAGCGCCACGCCGAGAGCGGTCTTGCCGGTGGCAGTGGGGCCGACGACGGCCAGCACCGGATGCTTCTGATTTTTATCACACGATTCGGCCAAACTGCTTTTCCAGCTCCTTTCGGGTGAGTTTGAGAACGCAGGGGCGCCCATGGGGGCAGAAGGGCGGCACTTCGCCGGAGAGAATTTTTTCGGCCAGCGCCATCAGCTCCTGCGGCGAGGTGTGGTCGCCCCGCCTTGATGGCGGCGCGGCAGGAGATGGAATGGAGCACCCACTCTGTCCGCTCGTTCAACGCGTCGCGGCTGCCGTGGGCCAGCTTTGCCGCCAGCTCGACCAACAAATCTTCGGCACTGCTCTGCTCCACATCAGCGGGGACCGAGCGCAGGCAGACCGAGCTGCCGCCAAAATCGCTCACCTCGAGGCCGGCGCTTTCCAGCAGGTCGAGGTTGGCCAGCAGAGCAGTCTTTTCCTCGGCGGAGAGCTCCACCACCAGCGGCTCCAGGAGGAGCTGGCTGGGGACATCGCCGTAGTGGGCGGCCAGCTTCTCGAAGAGCTGGCGCTCGTGGGCGGCGTGCTTGTCGATGATGCAGATCTCGTCGCCCCGCTCCGCGAGGATATAGGTGCGGAAGATCTCGCCCACATACCGCAGGGGCTCCGGGCCGTCCTGAACGTCAAAGCCCAGCTGCTCCGGGGCTGCGCTCTGCTGAGGTTCATCCGAGGCCTCCGGCAGCGGCGGACGCTCCGGTTCTTCCGGGGCAGGCTCCCACGCGGCCATGTGGTCGCGGGTGACATCCGGCAGATCGATGTCTGCCTCGATGTCCAGCTGTGACTCGCTGGACGCAGCCCGGAAGGGCGGCGGCTCAAGGACGCTTTCCTCCTGTGGCGGCTCAGGACTGTGGAGGCAGCGTTCATCGGAAGAGGCTCGGAGGCCGCAACCGTTGTCCATGTGTGTTCCGATGCCGGCGCAGCCTTTTCCGGGGCTTTTACGGGCAGCGGGAGGATGTCCCGCTCCGGGACAGAGGCTGTGTCGTGCGGGGTGTCACAGACGCTGCCGGTGCCGCCGGGCGGAGAGGTTTTTCCTCCGGGTGCGGCAGGCTTCCCGCTCTGCCTGACCCGAAATCACCGCCGAAAGTCCTGTAAAGTTATTATTCTTTACAGCGTTTTCCTCTTTATTTCCGCTATTTTCATGTTCATTGGATACATCGTTCTCTTTCTCGCTGTCAAAGACGAACCGTCTCTCCCCTGTACCCGGCTGGCTCAGTGCCAGCTTGACGGCATGGTAGACGAGGTCGAAGATGTCGTTTTCCCGGGCAAAGCGGACTTCTGTTTTTGCCGGATGGACGTTGACATCCACAAGGTCGGCGGGCATCTCAAGAAGCAGGATCCCTCCAGGAAACTTGCCCTGCATCATAGTACCCTTGAACGCCATCTCCATGCCCGCCATCATGGTGCGGTTACGGACATAGCGGCCATTGATATAGAAATACTGCATACTGCGGCTGGCGCGGCAGCTGCGGGGCTGGGTGATGAGCCCCCAGACCCGGTAAACACCCTCACAGTTATCCACCTCCACGAGGTCACGGCTGAACTCCCGGCCCAGCACGGCGTAAGCTGCGCTGCGGAGCTGGCCGTCACCGGGGGTGACATACTGCAGTTTGCCTTCGCGGATGAACTTGAAGCTCACCTCGGGGTGGCTCAGGGCCACATGGCCCACGATGTCGGCCACGAAAGTACCCTCGCTGGAATCCTTTTTGAGGAATTTCATCCGGCAGGCGTGTTGAAAAAGAGGTCACGGACCCGGATGGTGGTGCCGACGCCTCGCGCACCCGGCTCGATGGGCTGCTCTTCCCCGCCCTCGATACGGTAGAGGGAAGCGCACTCGTCGGCTCGGTGCGGGTGAGCACTTCGACGCGGGCCACGCTGGCGATAGAGGCCAACGCTTCGCCGCGGAAGCCCAGCGTGTGGATGCTGGTGAGGTCGTCTTCCGTCCGGATCTTGCTGGTGGCATGGCGGATGAAAGCCGTGGGGATGTATTTTGCCTCGATGCCGGTACCGTTGTCGCTGATTTCAATCAGACGGACACCGCCCGACTCGATGGAGACGGTGATTTGAGACGCACCGGCGTCGATGGAGTTTTCCAGAAGCTCCTTGACGACCGACGCGGGCCGCTCGACCACCTCACCGGCGGCAATGAGTTCTGCCGTATGCTTGTCGAGAACGTGTATCTCTGCCATTCGTTTCCCTCCGTTTCAAATAAAATCAGCCATTCAGGCTGCCGCTCAGGGTCTTTTTCAGCTCATACAGGAAGTTCAGCGCCTCGATGGGAGTCAGGGTCTCAACGTCCAGTGCCTCGAGCTTTTCCATCATCTCGCTGGGGACGGCAGGCGAAGAATACTCCTGCAGGGCGTCGAAATCCATCTGCTCCACCTTGTTCTTCGGGGCAGACGCTTCCAACGTGCGCAGCACCTCGTGGGCGCGGCGGGTCACGGTGCCGGGCAGACCGGCCAGCTTCGCCACCTCGATGCCGTAGCTGTCGTCGGCGGGGCCGCGGATGATGCGGCGGAGGAAAGTGATGTCCTCTCCCCGCTTCTTGACCGCGATGTTATAGTTTTTGACGCCCTCGATGGCCCCTTCCAGGTCCGTCAGCTCGTGGTAATGGGTGGCGAAGAGGGTCTTACAGCCGAGGCCCTTGGCCGGGTCGGAGATGTGCTCCACCACGGCCCGGGCAATGCTCATGCCGTCGAAAGTAGAGGTGCCGCGGCCAATTTCGTCCAGCACGACGAGGCTCTTGGGGGTGGCGTTCTTGAGAATTTCGGCCACCTCGGTCATCTCGACCATGAAGGTGGACTGGCCGGCGGCAAGGTCGTCCGATGCGCCAATGCGGGTAAAGATGGCATCCACGACGCCACATGACAGCTGGACGCCGGGACGAAGGAGCCGATCTGCGCCATCAGAGCAATAAGAGCGTTTTGGCGCATATACGTCGATTTGCCTGCCATATTTGGGCCGGTGATGATGAGACAGCGGTCGGTGGTGCAGTTGAGCCTGGTATCGTTGGGGACGAAGAGGCTGCCTTTCAGCATCTGCTCGACCACCGGGTGGCGGCCCTCGGTGATGGTCAGCTCGTCGCTGTCATCCACCACAGGGCGGCAGTAGTTGTTTTCAGCGGCCACCTGCGCCAGCGCCGCCAGCACGTCCAGCTCGGCCACAGCATTTGCCGTCCGCTGGATGCGGTCGAGCTGACCGCCGATCGTTTCCAGCAGCTCCGAGAAGAGCCGGTGCTCCAGCGCAATGAGACGCTCATGCGCACCTAAGATCTTGCTTTCCAGCTCTTTCAGCTCCTGGGTAATATAGCGCTCACCGGAGGTGAGGGTCTGCTTGCGGATGTAGGTCTCGGGGACCATGGATTTATAGGAATTGCTGACCTCGATGTAGTAGCCGAAAACGTGATTGTAGCCGATTTTCAGCTTGGGGATGCCGGTCTCCTGCCGCAGGCGCGTTTCCAGCTGGGCGAGGACGCCCTTGGTGTTGTCCCGGATGGAGCGCAGCTCGTCCACCTCGGGTGGTAACCCTTGGCGATGACACCGCCGTCCTTGAGGGTGGAGGGCGCTTCCGTCGATGGCGGCGAGGATGACCGTCTTCACATCGTCCAGCAGGTCGATTTGTCCTGCAAGAGAGGTCAGCTCCGGGCAGCTGCAGCTCTCGGCCTGCGCCCGCAGTTCCGGCAGGCGCTCACAGGTCTGGGCCATCGTGTAGATCTCCTTGGGGGTGGCGGAGCCGTAGACCGCGCGAGTCATCAGGCGCTCGAGGTCGGCGATGTAGTGGAGCTGTTCGATCAAATCGCCCCGCTGCATGGTCTGGTTCACGAGGCTTTCCACCGCGTTGAGGCGGCGGTTGATGGCGGCGCTGGAAATGAGCGGCTGCTCGATCCAGCTGCGGAGCATCCGCTTGCCCATGGCGGTGCTGGTCTTGTCCAGCACCCAGAGCAGCGTTCCCCGCTTTTCGCGGCCCCGCAGCGTCTCGGTCAGCTCGAGATTTGCCCGGGTGACCGGCGACAGGCTCATGAACTGAGCTTCATTGTATGTGATGACCGTTTTCAGGCGCTCGACGCCTTTAATTTGCGTATCATGGAGATATTCCAGCAGAGCGGCCATTGCCAAGCGGACAAGGCCGTCTTCTGCGATGCCGGTCTTTGCAGCCCAGTCGCGGCCAAACTGGTTCTCGAGGGAGATGGCCACGAGGCCCGGGGCGTACCGCTCCTCTTCCACCAGCTCGACGGCGCAGTCCATATTCTTTTTGATGTAAGCGGTAATTTCCCGGCAGTCCAGCAGGCCCGGGTTCATCAGCACCTCGCTGGGGTGGTAGCGGCAGAGTTCCGCAATGACCGCCGGGGCGATCTTTTCCCGCTTGAGCTCGGTGATATGAGCCGTGCCGGTGGAGACATCCGCAAAGCAAAGGCCCGCTGCGCCGCCTTTCAGAAAAATACTCGCAATGTAGTTGTTTTTGTCATCCTGAAGCATACTGCTCTCGATGACGGTGCCGGGCGTGACCACGCGGATGATGTCGCGTTTCACAAGACCCTTGGCCTTGGCCGGGTCTTCCATCTGCTCACAGATGCGACCTTGTAGCCTTCGAGATGAGGCGGGCCACATAGCCTCATAGCTGTGGAACGGTACGCCGCACATGGCGCGCGCTCTTCGAGGCCGCACTGCTTGCCCGTGAGGGTCAGATCCAACTCCCGCGAGACTGTGAGCGCATCGTCGAAGAACATCTCGTAGAAGTCACCGATGCGGTAGAAAAGAATCTCATCCTTATGTTGTTTTTTGATCTCCAGATATTGCTGCATCATGGGCGAAAGCTCTGCCATGACCGTTCACCTTCCTCCCCTAGTTGTCGGTTTGCCATCCAAAACCGCCTGTTGCAAGCAAAACGCGGCCCTGCATTGCACAGCCGCGTTTTGTGTTTCATGGTTTAAGCCTTAGTGGCAGCCGCCGCAGGTGGAGCAGCTGCCGGTGCAGGAAGCGGAAGGCTCCTGCACGGTCATGGGGTCGCCGCCGTTCATTGTAGTGTTGATGATGGCGTCGATATAGTTCACGAGGGCCTCACAGTCGCGCTTTGCCTCGTTGTAGGCCACCATGCCGTCATCGGCCATGATCTTGCCGTAGAGGTCGTTCACCTTCTGGTTCAGCTCGGCGATGCGCTCATCGCTGCGCTCGGGCTTGCCGATCTCGTTGTTCAGGTCCATACGGGCCAGATTGAACTCGCCGATGAGGTTCTGCAGTTCCTCGTCCTTGTCGTTCATCTTGCGGGCCTGGTCCATAGCCAGATAGCGGGAGTCGGTCTGAAGTGCCATGGCGGCACGCTTGAAAAGGTCGATGCAATCCATTGTAATAGTCTCCTTTTATCGTTCCTGTGTTATATATTAGGATAGTGTATCCAGAATATCAATATTATTCCGAAAGTTCACCCAGCAGGACGGTGGCACGGGCGCCTGTGAGGCGCACCATCGCATAGCTGCCCATGAGGGCGGGGTCAGCCTTGAACTCGACGGTAAGGTTGTTGTCGAGACGGCCCGAGAGGGTGCCTTCATTGCGGCCATAGCCTCCACGAGGACGCGGACGGTCTGGCCCACCTGAGCCTTCACGAGGGCCATTGCGATGTCGTCCTGAACTTTGAGCAGGCGGGTCATACGGTCGGTCTTCTCCTTGCGAGGGGTGGGGTCGGGCATATCTGCCGCCTTGGTGCCGGTGCGCTTGGAGTAGATGAAGGTGAACAGCTGCATATAGCCCACCTTCTGCACCAGCTCAAGGGTCTTCTGGAAGTCCTCTTCGGTCTCACCGGGGAAGCCCACGATGATGTCGCTGGAGAAGGTAATGCCGGGGACCTTCTTCCGGGCATACTCGATGAGTTCGAGGTAATGCTCCACGGTATAGTGACGGTTCATCTGGACAAGCAGACGGTCCGAGCCGCACTGCACCGGCAGATGCAGATGCTTGCAGATCTTCGGCTGGGCCGCGATGGTGTCGATGAGCTTGAAGCTGGCGTCCTTCGGGTGGCTGGTCATGAAGCGGATGTGGTAGTCGCCCGGGACGGTGCAGAGCAGGTTGAGCAGGTCGGAGAAATCCACCTGCTCCTCAAGGCCCTTGCCGTAGCTGTTGACATTCTGGCCAGAAGGGTGATTTCCTTATATCCTGCCTCCACGAGACTCTTGAACTCGGCGAGGATGTCGCCGGGCTTGCGGCTCTTTTCGCGGCCGCGGACATAAGGCACGATGCAGTAGGTGCAGAAGTTGTCACAGCCATACATGATGGGCAGCCAGGCACGGAACTCGCTCTCGCGGCGGATGGGGATATTCTCCACGATGACGGGGCGCTGAGCCGGCTCCATGAGCACCCGCTTGTGCTTCTGCAATTTCTGGGCGATGAGCTGGGGCAGCGTGTCGATGCCGTCCACACCGAACACGAGGTCCACATAGGGGTAGCTCTGGCGCAGCTTTCCACGACGTGCTTCTGGTTGGCCATGCAGCCGCAGAGGCCGATGATGAGGCCGTGCTTCTTCTCTTTCAGGCCCTTGAGAGCGCCCACGTTACCGAAAACACGCTGCTCGGCGTGCTCACGGACGGCGCAGGTGTTGAAAAGGATGAGGTCGGCGTCCTCAGGTTTGTCACACAGGCCGTAACCGATGTCCATCAGCACACCCTTGATGCGCTCGCCGTCGTTGACATTCTGCTGGCAGCCGTAGCTGTGGACGAAGGCCAGCGGCGGGGTGTCATAGGCCAGCTTGACCAGCTCTGCCGCCGCGTTGTTATGTTCAAATGCTATGTACTCCAATGAAACCATCCTTCTCTGCCGCCGGGGGTCACGCCTCCGGCAGCAGACATACTGATACTATAAAGAAAGCTCTTTATAGTATACCCTTTTTGGCCTTGGAGGGCAAGAGTTTATTTTTACTGAGCCTGCTTGGCGGCACACTCCTCGCACAGGCCGAACAGCACCACGGCGCAGTCCTGCACGACGCCCTTCTGGTTGCGCACCAGCTTCATCACCTGCTTTTCGTCCACGTCAGCGTCCACGACGCCGCCGCAGCAGTTGCAGTAGAGGTGGCTGTGCCAGCCAGAGTGTGGTCGAAGCGGTCAGCCTTGCCCGGGATGGAGACGCGGCGGACGCGGCCTGCATCTACGAGGCTGTTGAGGTTGCGGTAGACGGTACCAAGGCTCAGGCCGGGACATTCCCTGGCTGCGAGGTCGAAAATCTCCTCGGCAGTAGGGTGGTCGCAGAGCTGCTCCACTTTCTGCAGTACCAGCTCGCGCTGTTTGGAATAACGCATGGTCTTTCTCCTTTTTCTGATGGGGTGTGTATCGGGATAAAGGCCGGGTTCAGAGCTTGTCTTCCCCCTTGATCTTCGCCCAGTAGGCTCGGGCGGCCTGTTCGGTGCGGTTGTCGCCGAACGTATAGTATTTCACGTCCTTGAGCAGGTCGGGCAGATATTGCTGGTCCACCCAGTGGTTCTCATAGTCGTGGGCGTACTTGTAGTTCTGGCCCTTGACGGCGGCATCCTCGCCGTCGAAGTGCTTGTTCTGCAGCTGGCGCGGGATGGGGCCGGTGCGCCCCGCCTGCACATCGGCGATGGCCGCATTGATGGCGTCGTGGGCGCTGTTGGATTTCGGGCTGGTTGCCACGAGAATGACGGCATCGGCCAGCGGGAGCCGGGCTTCCGGCAGACCCACCATGTTGGCTGCGTCCACTGCCGCCTTGACGATGGGGATGATCTGCGGGTATGCAAGGCCCACGTCCTCACAGGCGCAGACCATCAACCGGCGGCAGGCCGAGGGCAGGTCGCCCGCTTCCAGCAGACGGGCCAGATAGTGGAGGGCCGCGTTGGGGTCGGAGCCGCGCATGGACTTCTGGTAGGCCGACACAATGTCGTAGTGGTCGTCGCCGTCCCGGTCGTACCGCATGGCCGTGCGGCGGGTGACCTGCTGTATCATCTCGAGGGTGATGTGCTTTCCGGTTCCGTCCACAGGGGCCGCCGTCACCACGAAATCGAGACAGCCCAGCGCCTTGCGCAGGTCGCCGCCCGCACTCTCGGCGAGGTAGGCGCAGGCGTCCTCGTCCATCACGACAGGCTGTGATTCCGACTCCGAGAGCTTTTTCAGGGCGTTGCGGATGCCTCGTTCCACGTCGGCGGCGGAGAGGGACTTGAACTCGAACACCGTACAGCGGGACAGCAGTGCATTATAGATGTAAAAGTAAGGGTTCTCGGTGGTGGAGGCAATGAGGGTGACAGAACCGTCCTCGATGCACTCCAGAAGGCTCTGCTGCTGCTTTTTGTTGAGATACTGTATCTCGTCGAGGTAGAGCAGGATGCCCCCTGCCCCGGCCAGCGTGCCGATGTCCTTCAGCACTGCTTTGATGTCGCCGGTGCCGCAGGAAGTGCCGTTGAGCTTATGGAGGGTCATGCCGCTGTTCTCGGCGATGATGCGGGCAACGGTGGTCTTGCCCGTGCCGGAGGGGCCGTAGAAGATCATGTTAGGGATATGTCCGCTCTCGATGGTGCGGCGGAACACCTGTCCCTCGGCCAGAAGATGCTGCTGGCCGCAGACATCAGCCAGCGTTTTGGGGCGCAGACGCTGCGCCAGCGGTTCGTTCATAGGTCTTCCCTCCAAAAATGATCATGAGAATCCTTCTCTTTTATAGTATAGCGCATTTTACACGCCGCGGCAAGAGAAATAATGAAAATGATTCTCAGATAAACGACAAAGCATTTACAAATTTCGCAAAACATGATATGCTTGTGCCATTCCAATCAAGAAACGAGGGGAAACGTATGCGCGGAAAAAACATCTCCGCCGAAGACCTGACGGCCAAAAAAGAGCTGGCTCTGGAGGTCATCCGGCGGCTCAAGGCGGAGTATCCCGACGCAGGCTGCACGCTGGACTACGACCACGCCTGGCAGCTGCTGGTGAGCGTCCGGCTGGCGGCCCAGTGTACCGACGCCCGGGTGAATATCGTGGTGCAGGACCTGTTTGCAAAATATCCGTCGGTGGCCGCGCTGGCCGAGGCAGAGCCCGAGGACATCGAAGCCATCGTCAAACCCTGCGGGCTGGGCCGCAGCAAGGCCCGGGACATCTCGGCCTGTATGCGGATGCTGCGGGACAAGTACGACTGCAAGGTACCTACGACCTTTGAGGAACTGCTGGCACTGCCCGGCGTAGGCCGCAAGAGTGCGAACCTCATCATGGGCGACGTGTTCGGCAAGCCCGCCATCGTCACCGACACCCACTGCATCCGCCTGTGCAACAAGATCGGCCTTGTGGACGGCATCAAGGAACCACAGAAGGTGGAGATGGCGCTCTGGAAGATCGTCCCGCCCGAAGAGGGCAGTGATCTGTGTCACCGTTTCGTGATGCATGGCCGGGCCGTCTGCAATGCCCGGAAGCCGGAGTGCGAAAAATGCTGTCTTTCGGACATCTGCCGCTACGCACGGGAGGAAGCATCCAACGTCTGATCTTACATATTTCAGGAGGTTTTTCTTATGTTCAGTTTTATCTTCAGTCTTCTCATCGGTGCGCTGGCCGGTTCCATCGCAGGCCGCATCATGGGCAGTGAGACCAGCGCCCTGCGCAACATCGTGCTGGGCATCCTGGGCAGCTTTGTGGGCGGCATCCTCTTCGGCCTCGTGGGCCTGTCCGCTACCGGCCTCGTGGGTGAGATCATCGTCTCGGTCATCGGCGCTGTGTCTGCATCTGGGCTGGCCGCAAGCTGTTCAAGTAGCAGTCCATCTTGAAAATGCCACAGCTTTCAGGGGTGAAAGCTGTGGTTTTTTCGTTTCTGACCGATGTCATTTTCTCTCGAACTATGCTATAATAGGGCTTGTGTTTGAAATTGGAAAGGAGCTTTTCTCATGGAAACTACGCATGAGTCGCCGAAACAGACTCTCTGCTCCGCACAGCCCGCCAAACCCTACGCTTTCAGCCGAAAGGTGTTCTGCGAGGGGATGCGGGACGGTGTGCCGATCGCGCTGGGGTATTTTGCGGTGTCGTTCTCGCTGGGCATCGCGGCCCGGACGGCGGGTTTTACACCTTTGCAGGGCTTCGTGGCCAGCCTGCTCAACAATGCTTCGGCGGGCGAGTACGCCGCCTTTGCCCTCATTGCCAGCGGCGCGACCTATCTCGAGGTAGCATCATCACCCTCATCGCCACGCCCGCTATCTGCTGATGAGCTGTGCGCTGGCCCAGCGGTTCGCCCCCGGTACACCGTTTTTCCACCGGCTCATCATCGGCTATGACGTCACTGACGAGCTGTTCGGCATCACCATCGCCCGGCCGGGTTATTTGAACCCCTTCTACACCTATGGTGCCATCGCGCTGGCCGCGCCGGCGTGGGCTTCGGGTACGGCGCTGGGCATCATCGCGGGCAATCTGCTGCCCCTGCGGGCCGTCAGCGCACTGAGCGTGGCGCTCTACGGCATGTTCCTCGCCATCATCATTCCTCCGGCCCGGAAAGATAAGATCGTGGCCGCGCTGGTGGCCATCAGCTTTGCGCTGAGCTTTGCCTGCACCTATCTGCCGGGCATCTCCGCCCTGTCGGACGGTACCCGCACCATCATCCTGACAGTGGCCATTTCCTGCGCAGGTGCGCTGTTATTCCCCGTCAAGACCCAAAGTGAGGAGGCTGAACAATGATTCGCAGCAACTGGCTTTACATCATAGTGATGTTCGCCGTATCCTACACCATCCGCATCCTGCCGCTGACCCTCATCCGGAAGCCTATCAAAAACCAGTTCATCCAGTCGTTCTTGTACTACGTCCCTTACGTCACTCTGGCGGTCATGACCTTCCCGGCCATCGTCAACGCCACCCAGAGTCCGGCAGCTGGTGCGGTGGCGCTGGTGGTGGGCATTGCGGCGGCATGGTTCGGGGCCAGCCTGTTCCAGGTGTCGGTGGCCTGCTGCGCCGTCGTCTTCGTGCTGGAACTGTTCCTTGTTCACTGAGGTAACTGCCCTATGAAACGAGTCCTTGTGACCGGCGCAGGCGGCTTTGTGGGCGCACGCATCCTCGATATGTGGCGGGGGCAGTTTGCGCTCTGTGCCTTCCCGTCCGACACCCTGCGCACTGCCGACGAAAACGCGGTGCTGCGCTTCATTTTGAAGGAGCACCCGGACGTCATCGTCCACACGGCGGCCCTCTCCAACACCCAGTACTGCCAGCAGGAGCCGGAGGACTCCTTCCGCGCCAACGTCCTGCTGCCCGAGTGGGTGGCGAAGGGAGCAGAGGAGGTGGGTGCAAAGCTGCTCTCCTGCAGCTCCGACCAGGTGTATGCGGGCGTGACGCAGCAGGGGGCGCTGGCGGAGACGCTGCCCCTCTCCCCTTCCAACGTCTACGGACAGCACAAGCTCGAGGCCGAGGCCCGGGTGCTGGCCCGCTGCCCGGGCGCTGTGGCTCTCCGCCTGCCCTGGATGTACGACCTCCCGGGCTATCATCTGCCATCCGGGGCAACCTGCCGCTGAACATCCTGAGAGCGGCAAAGACCGGTGAAGTGCTGCGCTTTTCGCGCAATGACTACCGGGGCGTGAGCTATGTGCGGGAGGTCATCGAGAACCTCGTCCCTGCGATGGAGCTGCCCGGCGGCGTCTACAACTTCGGCAGCGAGTGCGACGGAGACATGGTCGAGACTGCGCGATGCTTCGCCAATTTGCTGCAGGTGGATGTGAAGATCGAGGAATCCGATCTCACCCGCAACCTCGCAATGGATACCGGGAAGCTCCGGGCTCACGGCATCGAGTTCTCCTCGACGTGGGGCGCACTTCGGGTGTGTCTCGGGGATTACCGGCTTGGATATTTGATGTAAAAAAAGGGGGAAGGGGCTGCCCAAGGCAGCCTCTTCCCTTTTTATTATTTCCACAGATTTGCCGCGATCAGCTCCAGCACACTTCCCGCGATGCAGCGCGCCTTATCGGAGATGAGGAAGCAGTTTTCCAGTTCCTCCCGGCGTGGGTCCACGTCAGCCACCTTGAAGCCGGGCGTGACGGGGTAGCCATCCCGCAGCAGACCGCGCAAGATGCCCGCAATGCGGGTCGTCACCGGAGTGCGGATGCCGTCCGGCGTTTCGATCTCCGCGATCGTTTCACCCGCCGACACAAGATCTCCGATGGCACACACATTCCGGAAGACACCAGCCTTTTCTGCGTGGATGACACGCTCAGCACCATAGCCGCCGATGACTCCGGGGACGCCCGTGTTGGGGATGGCCGCACCCTCCCGGATGATACGGCCCAGACGGTGGCCGCGCTTGGTCTCCACCACGAAATCGACATCCACACCGGCGGTAAAACCCGGGCCGAGCGCGATGGTCAGCGGAGCCATATCCCGCGTCGTTCCGAGATTTTTCTTTGCAAGGATGGCGTCAACGAGCGCGGCAGGCCGCACCTGCGGGATGAGCTCCCCTTTTGGTCCACCATCACCGGCACATCGCCGCGCTGCCAGACCACAACGGCCTCATCCAGCGTTTTTACAAGGGCAGCGCGCATTCCCTCCACGACAGCCCCGCCCTCATACACGGCCTCACTTACCGAGACCTGGCGGCGGATGGCAGCAGGGTGTTCGGCTTCGAGCACGAGTACTTTCAATCCCGCCGACCACAGCCGATGGATGGTGCCGGTGGCGAGGTCGCCGCCGCCGCGCACCAGGATGACGTCATCACGCTTCATTATTTTTTCCTCCTTGAGCAGCTGCAGGAACACGTTCATCGAGCCGCCGCAGGCAGCCAGCGCCGCATCGTCCTCTTTTGCGCTGGCCGAATACTCTGCCAGCTGGCAGGGTGCTGCCTCGCCTGCCTGCATTTTTGATGCAAGCTGCTGCACACGGTATTCCATAATGCCGCCGCCCACACTGCCCACGGACCTTCCGTCCGGCAGCACCAGCATCTTTGCTCCCACCTCCCGGGGGGTCGAACCGTGGCGGGAAACGATGGTCACAAGGACAGGAGCCTTCCCCTGTCCCGTGCAGGCATCCAGCGCATTCAGCAGCTCGGGCGGGAAGCCTTCCGTCTGCTGACGGCCATTTTTCACCTCAACGATCTCTGCGAGGATGGATAGTGCGATTTCCTGCGCTGTCTGTGCCTTGATGGCGAGGCCGATGGGGGCGTGGAGTTCTTCGGTCTTTTCCGGGGCAGTTCCGGCCTCGATGAGCTGGCGGCGGACAAGGGCCGACCGGCTTCGGCTGCCCAGCATACCAACGTAGGCAAATCGTTTCTTGTATATTTCGGTAAGGCATTCCACGTCGAAGGAGTGGGCGCGGGTGGCGACAACAAAGTAGGTCTCCGCACTGCCCTCCACCTGGGTGAGATTTTCGGCATAAGGACGCAGAGGACCTTTTCTGCTCCGGCGCGGCGAAGGGCGTCAGCGTACTCTGGCCGCTCCTCGAGACCGGTGACGGGCAGGCCCAGCATAACAGCCAGCCGGACGACGGACTCGGCCACATGGCCTCCGCCGCAGATGACGAGCCGGGGCGCACCTCCGAATTTCTCGACGAAGATCCGCTTATTTTCCAGAGTCAGGATGCCGCTTGCACCACACCCGGCCAGCGCCGGGAGATTCCGGGCCAGCAGACCCTCCGGTCCTGCAGGCCAGACGGGTACGCCTTCACAAAGAAGAAGCCTCGCTCCGCTTTCCGGCCCTTCCAGTACGGAGGCCAGCGTATGCTGCCCCTGTGTGCTGCGCAAAGCGTCCAAAAACTCACGAATCGACATAGAATTTCTCCATTATGGTTTATTGCTCCACCGGTGTGGCAGCATCGTAGCCCGCATCGTTCAGCTGAGACTGCCACGCCTGCCAGTCCTCGGGCAGCATCCGCCAGCCGAGGCCGCAGCCTGCCGTGATCTCACTGGGCAGCGGGATGAGCCGCCCCGGGATCCCCCGGGCGGCACACTCTTTCTCCCAGCCTATCGCGCGGCCGTAGAAGCAAACGAAAGAACGATGTATTGTCTTTTGCGGCGCATATCAGCCCTCCTCGGCCAGCTCACAGACCGCCTCGGCGGCTCTGAGCACCTCGGCCTCTGTGTTCTGATGGGAGAAGCTGAACCGCACCATCCCTGCTCCACGGTGCCGAGGGCTTTGTGGATGAGGGGCGCACAATGAGCGCCCGCCCGGACACAGATGCCGTAGTCCTCCCAGAGGATGTCGGCGGCACGGGCGGCGTCCTCATCCCCGAAGTTCAGGGAGACGATAGCGCGCGGTCTGTTTCGTCGAAGCTGCCGTAGATTTTCACACCGGAGCATGGACGATTTTCTCATAAAACAGGCGTGTCAGAGCCGTTTCTTTTTCGTGCAGAGCTTCGACGCCCTGCGAAGTATCCACTCCACGCCTGCCCCGAGGCCCGCGAGGCCGGGAACATTCAGCGTCCCCGCTTCCAGCGCTGTGGGCATCTGAGAGGGGTGTGTTTCGTCGAAGCTGTGGATACCGCTGCCACCCACCACAAGGGGGGCCATGGTCAGCCCGGGGCGGACATACAGCCCGCCGGTCCCCTGCGGGCCCAGCAGCGCCTTGTGTCCGGTGAAACAGAGAACATCCACCCCCAGCGCCTGCACGTCGATGGGCCGTGCGCCCGCGGTCTGGGCCGCGTCCACGACCAGCGTAAGACCGTGTTTTTTTGCAAAAGCGGAGACGAACGCAAGGTCCGTAAGATTGCCTGTGACGTTGGAAGCATGCGTCACCACGACAAGACGGGTATTGGGGCGGAGAAATTTTTCGAACTGCTCATACCGCAGCCGCCCGGTGTCGTCCACCTCCACAAAACTCACTTCTGCCCCCTGCTCCCGCAGGCGATAGAGCGGCCGCAGCACCGAGTTGTGCTCGCAGACCGTCGTGATAACATGGTCGCCGGGGCGGACGAGGCCGCAGAGCGCCGTGTTGAGCGCCTGGGTCACGTTGGCTGTGAAAGCAATGCAGTCCGGACTTTCTGCATGGAAAAGTGTTGCAAGCGTCTCACGGGCATGGTAGACGATCCGGGCCGCGTGAAGGGTCGGATCATGCGCCCCGCGGCCCGGATTGCCCGCATGTTCCAGCGCATCCAACATGGCTTGCCCCACGCAGGGCGGCTTTTGCAGGGTGGTGGCGGCGTTGTCGAGGTAGATCACGGCTTGACCACGTTCCCGGCGTTCAGCATCTTCTCGGCGATGACGTACATATTCGTCACGCCGCCCACGGCCAGCTTCTCGGTCAGGCCGTAGAAGTTCAGGCAGGTGCCGCAGGTGAGGATCTCAACGCCCTCAGCCTCCAGCGCCTTGAGGTCGTCCAGCATGGGCGAACCCTCGCAGGTGAGGTGCGCACCGCCGTTATAGAGGAGGATGGTCTTGGGCAGCTTGTCCTGCTGGGTCAGCGAGAAGATGAAAGCCTTCAGCAGGGTCTTGCCCAGTTCCTCAGCACCCTCGCCCATCTTGTCGGACGCGATGACCACCACCGTATCGGTGCGGGCGTCAGGGGTGCAGACCGGAGCTTCCTCTTCTTCTGCCGCAGGCTCACCCACGGTGAGCAGGACGCGGTATTCCCGCTCGGCCAGCTTTTCGGCGGCAGACCGGTAGCCCTTCTGCTGGGCCATTTTGGTGAGGTTCTGGACGGCGATCTCGTTGTCCACCAGCACTTCGACTTCGCCTGCGCCATTCAGTTCAGAAATCGCTTTCTTTGCCTTCACTACAGGCAGCGGACAGGCGTCCCCTCTGGCATCAACTTTCAGCATAGTTTTCCCTCTCTATCGTATGTTTTATTCAGAATAGGACACAAATATTTCGGTGTCCTGCTTCTCTGTGATTTCTCCCACGATTTGTGCGGGGAGACTGGCTTTTTGCAGCTCGTCCCGGAGTTTTTCAGCCTCTTCCGGAGCCACGGCAAGCAGCAGTCCGCCCGAGGTCTGGGGGTCGAACAAAATTTCCTGCATGGCAAACGGCACATTTTCGAACCGGACGAAAGGCCCGGTGTGGTTGCGGTTGCGCTGACCGGCGGCGGTATAAAGGCAGTCGTCAGCGGCCTGCCACGCACCCGGCAAGACTGGCACAGCGCTGCCGTCGATACGACAGGACAGCCGCCCGCCCATCATCTCGTGGAGGTGGCCGAGGAAGCTGAATCCCGTGACATCGGTGGCCGCGTGAACATCATAGCTTCGGCTTATCTCGGCGGCAGACTTGTTCAGAGTCGTCATGGAGCCACTGCAGCATCCATCGCACCGGGGGCAGCTTCGCCCACGCGGTTGGCCGTGCAGATGAGGCCCACACCCAGCGCCTTGGTAAGGATGAGCTTGTCGCCGGGCTTTCCCGCATCATTGGCAGTGAGGCGGCGGGGGTCCACGAGACCAGTGACGGACAGGCCGTACTTCACGCCGGTGTCGGCGATGGAGTGGCCTCCCGCGAGGATGCCCCCCGCCTCGGCCACTTTTTCGGCGCCTCCGCGTAAGATCTCACCGAGGATGTTCAGATCCATGCTCTCAGGGAAGCAGACGAGGTTCAGTGCAGTCTTCACCTCGCCGCCCATAGCGTAAACGTCGCTGAGGGCGTTTGCCGCCGCGATCTGGCCGAAGGTGTAGGGGTCGTCCACCATCGGCGGGAAGAAGTCCACCGTCTGCACCAACGCGATGTCGTCGGTGATGCGGTAGACAGCCGCATCGTCCCGGCTGTCGTAGCCCACGAGAAGGTCGGGGTCTTTCTCACCCCAGGGCAGCTTTTCCAGAATATGGCTCAGTACGCCTGCGCCGAGCTTGGCGGTACAGCCACCGCCCGTGCAGAAGACGATTTTGTCCTCTTTTGCCATCAGGCTCTCTCCCCTTTCTCAAAGTGTGTCAAACATCCTGTTACATCGTAAGTTTCTTTTAAGATGGCAAGCGTCTGTTCCCCTGCTGCACGGCGGGCTTCGTCGTCGGCCTGGTTGAGGATAGCGTAGAATTTCCGCGTGCCGACGCACTTTCTTCCACCCGCTTCACTTGCCAGCAGTTTTGCCAGCAGAGCGGGCGTCAGGGCGTCCCGGGCGGCACGGCAGAAGGGCGCAGGCCGCTTCGAGGCGGAAACAGATGTCTTGCAGTGGTTTTCCCATCGCCGACAGCCCGGCTGCTGCCAGCACGATGTCGCTTGACCGCAGGAGCACCGGCTCATGAGCGGCCGGGGCCTTGCAGGGATGACGCTTCGCGCCGTCAGCCTCGAGCAAAACAGTGTCGGCCTCAGCCATCCAGTCGGCCAGATGGGGCGGCATGGTCAGCTTCCCGCCTTCGGCAGGCACCCCCGCCACGGCGTAAGTACCAGCCTGCCAGAGGCGTCCCGCGCCGCTTCATCGGGGGCGTAGTTTGCGTCCGGACGCCAGATGTGGGTCGTGGTGGAGACGAGCACCCGCTGCCCCTGCGCCGAATAATGGCGGGCCAGCGCATAGAGCAATGTTGTCTTCCCTCCGCCGCCCACCAGAGAAATAACGTGTCCCGTTTCTCCGAGGAATGGCAGATCCTCGAGGCCGGTCATCCGACCGCGCCCTCTTTTTCGGCCACTGCCATTGCGATTTTTTCGGGCGTGATGGGCAGCTCGTAGAAGCGGGTGCCGATGGCGTTGTAGATGGCGTCCGAGAGTGGCGGGAAGCGGCGTGTTGATGACCACTTCACCGATGGATTTCGCACCAAACGGGCCGTTGGCTCATAGCTATTC
>ENA-OQAA01000794-OQAA01000794.1-human-gut-metagenome-genome-assembly--contig:-NODE-794-length-19730-cov-1.785951_pt1 | contig 19730 bp, 24 predicted proteins | sample MGYA00242489_ERZ504515 | MGnify/ENA primary metagenome ERZ504515 (study PRJEB26092, sample SAMD00036237) | human gut metagenome | host: Homo sapiens | study: EMG produced TPA metagenomics assembly of... | reverse complement strand
TTCACCATATATTTAAAGGAAAAGTAAGTGGAGCCATTTTTCAAAGCGGATTTACATTTTGTGTTGCGTCGCGCCCACAAGGAAGTATGCAAGTCGCAATTTTGGCTTCACAAGAATATTTGAAGTCAAAAAATTAACATTTGAAGAGATAGAGCAAATGCCGGCAGAACAGTTGTATGCATTATCAGATGAGTATTTGGAGTTTTTGGAGCGATATGGAGTTGGATATAGTGCCGTGATAGACGGTGATATATGAGAGAAACTTGTGAGGATGCTATCTTAAATGGAAGAATTCCCAATATTCCATATTTACTTGGCTGCTGCAGTGGAGATGGAAGAATGGGTGATGGAGAACCGCAGGACGGACCATTTTATCAATCTATGGCATTGTTCTGCAAGTAATTGATCAGAGGTCAAGGTAAAAGAGGATATTTGTATTTGTTTGATCGAAATATGCCAGGTGATGATGCTGGAGCATTTCATGCGGCTGATTTATGGTATGTGTTTGGCACGCTGAAACATTCATGGCGACCATTTGATCGGAAGGATGAAGAACTTTCAGAGCGAATGATTGATGCTTGGGCAGAATTTTTCAAAACAGGGAAACCAGATCATGAAAATTGGCCGGCATATACAAAGGAAATGACGTTTACAAAAAAATGGAATGTAGAGTGAACATAGAAAGGGAAGGATTATGATTCAATCAGTTAAGATTGGGAAAAAACAGACTAATCAAGGTGCTATGAATTTTTCAAATTTGTTAGATGCCCCAGCAGGAAAACATGGATTTATCCGTGCAGAGAAAGGTCATTTGTATTTTGAGGACGGGGTACGAGGAAAATTTATAGGATTTAATATGCCGACGAGAGCGAACATGCCAGATCATGAAACAGCAGAAATTTTAAAGTGCTAAGGCTTTGCGTCAATGGGAGTGAATGTTATACGATTACATGCAATTGATGCGTTAATAGATGAAGATGGATGGAGTTGCCGTCCAGGATATTCGATTATTGATTATGAGAAGGGGAACTCTAGAACGCTAAATTCAGCAGGATTAGAACGATTAGACTATTGGTTTTATCAATTGAAAAAACGAGGAATTTATCTACATCTAGATCTTCTGGTTGCACGAGTGTTTCAGGATGGAGATGGGTTAGATTATCCAGGAGGCCCAGTATGGTTAAAATTTGTGAGTCATGTAAATCGTCGTTTGATTGAACTACAAAAGGAGTACGCAAAACAATTATTAGAGCATGTGAATCAATATACTGGACTTGCTTATAAGGATGATACAGCAATTATGACGGTACAGATCGCAAATGAAGACTCTGCCTTCTTTACATTTAAAGAAATAACGCCAGAAAATTCAAGATATCCATATGTGGATGAGATAAAGCATCGTTTTAATTATTTTTTGAAGGCAAAATATGGATCAGAAGAACAGCTAAAAGCGGCATGGACATTTGAGGATCAAAGTGGGTTGAGTGAGGAGGAAAATCTGGAATTAGGATCTGTTAAAATACCACACATTGGTATTTTAACGCAGGAGTTTTGTGAGCCAATGCAAAAATGGGAAGGAATTCAGTGTCCTGCCAGATATGCAGATTTTACAGAATTTTTGGCAGATATAAATCGTAGCTATTACCGGGAGATGATTGATTTTCTTAGAGGAATTGGAGTGAAAGTTCCAATAAACACCAGTAATATGTCTGTCGGCGCTGCGGATATTGAATCTTCTATGGATGCAGATGTGATGGAGAATAATGCGTATTTTAATCATCCGTGTTCTGGACCTGACCAAAAGCATTATACGTATGCAGCACATATGCGAGAATATGTATCAACAGATCCAAGAAAAGCGAGTTTTCCAGAAATGGAGCCAAGAAGTAATATTTTGACACAAATTATGCCAACAAAGATTGAAGGAAAACCGTTTGTTATGACAGAATGGAATGAGTATGGAGAGTACCCATTCCATGCAGCGGCATATATTTCTACAGCGGTATATGCCTGTTTTCAAGATCTTGATGGTTTGATCATTTATACATATCATACAACTGATGATATAAATAAAGATAATGAGGATGAGATTAAAGATGTAATGGATACGTTTAATGATCCATCATTAATTCTTACTTTTGGAACGATGGCATCTATTTTTCAGAAAGGATTGGCAAAGAAGGCTGAACATAAAATTGATGTTGTATACACAAGAAATGATTTGACTGTGTTTCCAAGAACGCATAGAATGCCATTTTCCTATTTACCGTTTGTAACAGGAACTCAATGTGTTTATTTGAAATCATACAGAGCAGTATGAAGGAAACGCGGATGTAGCTATAGATGCCGGATTTACATCTTCTTATGATTTGTCTGGAGCTAAGCATGGCATTTTGTATGCTCATACACCATATCGCAATGCATATCGGAAAAATTAATATAGGTGAGAGGTTATTTAATCAGCATACAGATACAAATGAGATTCAGATTGCATCAAATGTGACGTTGGGAGATAAATTTTTGAAAGCAAAAACAATGAGCAGCATTCAAAATGACTTGGATTTTACATATTTTGCTAATTATGCAGATGAAGCATTGAAACGCTGGGGAATTTTGAAAAAAAATCAGGGAATTGATGAAAAAAACGCATTGATTTCTGATACTGGAGAGATTCGCTTTTCACCAGATGAGTTCGTGTTTTTCTTTTATAGGTGAGAATTTGTGCTTTTTTTGTCAGGAAAACCATCAGAAAGTATTAAATGAAAAAGCAAAATCAAAAATTCAAAAAATTAAGACTAATGGATGCAGGCTGACAGAACAATTTAGTTTTGCTGTAAAAAATGATCGTATTGCGATATCTTTACTTACACTTGATAGAAAAAACTTGAAAGAATCAGGACATTTGTTAATTTCTGCGATTGGTCGTTCTGGGATGGATGGCGCTGTTTATGAAAAAATGCCAGATAGCTCAGAATATTCTGAAACAGATGTAACGCGAATTTCTAAAGAAGGAAAATTATATTTGGAGACATTAGAAGGAACGTTGTATGTGGAAGGGGAAGGCATAGTGAGTATGTATGCTCTTGATGTATACGGAAGCAGAATTCGAAAGTATGAAGTGAAGTCAGAGGGCACAAGAAAAATAATTGTGTTAGATGGAGATTCATACGGAAATTTCGAGTTGATAATAGCTAAAGATTAAAATATATAAATATTCTTTACTTTAAACTGTAAAAGTTTAAATCAGCAGTTGACGTAACGTGCAGTATGGCTTATAATAAATCTATCTGTTGAGGTCGGGGGCAAGGCTTTTGCCCTCGATTGTTGTCATAGAGGGAATTTATTATAAGAAAGGGAAATGTTATGAAAATCGAGAACGGCTTGGAAGCGACTTGGCTTTATCATGCTGTCGGCTGGCTGTGCAATTGGCTGTGGCAATGTGTGGAAGTTTCCGTGGATGTGCGGACAAAATGGAGGCGGAGGCTTTATGCTGGTATATCTGGCGTGCCTTGTTTTATTAGGTCTTCCGGCAATTGTTATGGAGTTTGCAATAGGAAGAGCATCGCAGGCAAGTCCAGTTTTTATGTATCGAAAGCTGGAAAAACCAGGCCACAAATGGGGAATTTTTGGTATTGTATGTCTGATTGGAAATATTGCATTGATGGCATTTTTACACTGTTGTTACTGGATGGATTATTTACTATTTCGTTAAGTTCTTAACCGGACAAAATGATAGTTTTGGTTTTGAGGCTATGATAACTAATCCAGGTGTAAATGTTACGTTCTTGCTGGTTACAGTAGTTGCTGCATTTGCAATTTTAAGCTTTAATTTGCAGGGCGGTTTGGAGCGTGTAACAAAGTACATGATGGTATCACTCTTGATTTTAATGATGGTACTTGCTATTCATGGTCTGACACTTTCAGGAGCAAAGGAAGGCTTAAAGTTCTATTTGGTTCCTGATTTTTCAAAAATTGATGGTTCAGTAGTCGTTAGTGCGATGAATCAGGCATTTTTCACTCTGTCAACAGGAATGGGCGGTATGGCAATATTTGGAAGCTATATCGGAAAGGATCGTTCTTTGATGGGCGAGTCTGTTCATGTAATTGTACTTGATACATTTGTAGCAGTTATCGCTGGTGTTATCATGTTCTGTGCATGCTTTACTTATGGACTTGAAGTTAATGCAGGACCAAGCCTTCTGTTTGATACAATGGCAACAGTATTCTCTCATATGCCGGGAGGACGCTGGTGGGGTGCGTTGTTCTTCTTGTTTATGGTATTTGCAGCGATGTCTACCGTGCTTGGCGTTTGCGAAAATATTCTTGCAATGGTTCGCGAGCTTACCGGATGGTCACGTCCAAAGGGATGCGTTGTCTGCGCGGCAGGAATCTTTGTACTTGCATTGACAACAGCACTTGGATACAGCGTAATTAAATTCCAGCCATTTGCAGAGGGAACAGCATGGCTTGATTTATGGGATTTTATTGTATCTAACAATATCCTTCCGCTTGGATCGCTTGTACTGGCACTGTTTTGCTGCAACAAGTTTGGATGGGGCTGGGATAAGTTCATGGAAGAGGCTAATACAGGAAAGGGACTTAAGATAAAGTCATGGATGAAGCCAATCTTCAAATATTTTGTTCCAGCAGCAATTTTGTTTATCTATATTTATGGAATGATTAATTTCCAGTGGAAATAAAAACAACACCTCGCATCGTATTTAACTAGTACGGTGCGAGGTGCTTTTTGTATGCGTAAGACGAAAAAGAAGAGTTTATTCAGCAGTAGTTAATATATACTTTGCAGTGTTTACGGCAGCATCCTTTCCAACTTCATTATATCCGGCCTGATAATAATGGAAAGAATCCTTCATCAGTCCTCGTGCTTTCATTGTTTCAAACAGGCGGCTGACGACTGTAATATCTTTTCTGTGCTCTGCAAATGAATACTGGGCATTTCTAATCTCATCGTAGCAGATATCATCAGCTGTTCCATTATAAGCGCCAATTCCAATTAAAAAACAATGTTCAATTCCGACAGCCTTTAGCTTTTCATACATTTGCATAAATTGTTTTGTATATTCGTCAGCACTTGTATGGTGATCTCCGTCAGATTCTCCCTGACACCAAAGAAGATACTGATGGCGAATGGTAATGTTATGCTGTTCGCAGAATGTTTGAACGTTTTTCAAACGTGTTATTGTGTCTGTAAGATAGTCATCGTGATCCTGCCAGTTTGCGATGACAGAGCCACCCTTGCTTGATGATAGACCAAGAATCGGAACACCTGTCTTTTGAAAATAGGTATTTACAAAAGAAGTGACAAGTGAGCCCGTCTTCATACTTGGCTCAAAAATACCAGTTGGATTGTTTTCCAGAGCACCAAAAGGCTCTTCAATCGGATAAAGTCTGGTTGGATCAGAGATTGCGCGAAATTCAGCACCAGCACCAGAAATTAAGTCAGGTGCACCTTCTGGAAATTGTGTACAGGCAATGCCGCGGCCAGCCATATTGGACTGTCCAGCGAATAAAAATAAATCATATGTTGTCATAAGTCCACCTTCTGTTATAGTGTTTTCAAGTGGAGTATAGCACTGAAAGTGCTGATACACAAAGTGCAAAAAATTTGTGTAACCCATTTCACCTTCGGGTTAGATTTAATTTGGATGTGAATGGGGTTAAGAATAGTTACAAAAGATATCAAAGTGTGGTACTATAAGAGTGTTTTTGAGGATTTTAAGTTTAGAAAGGAAATATTATGCATACAAAGGAATCATTAAAAAACAGCTTACAGCGATGGGACTTACAGGTGAGGAAACAATTTTAATTCATTCTTCTATGAAGGCAATCGGTGAAACACAAAAAGGAGCTGAGACGGTGTTAGATGCTTTGATGGAGTTTTTTGAAAAGGGTTTATTGCTTCTTCCGACACATACATGGAAGACGATAAATGCAGAGAATCCTGTTTTTGATGTGGATAATGAACCAGCGTGTGTTGGAATTTTACCTGATTTATTTTTGAAACGTCCTGGTGTGGTTCGCTCATTGCATCCGACTCATAGTATGGCAGGCTTCGGAAAAGATGCTGAGTCATATTTGGCCGGGGAAGAAATGCGCAATACACCGTGTACACCAGGCGGCTGTTATGATCGTTTAAAAGATGTCGGAGGCAAAATTCTCTTAGTTGGGGTTGGTCATGAACGAAATACATACATCCATAGTGTAGAGGAAGTGCTCAATGTGCCAAATAGACTGTCTGACATGCCAGTTCTTATGAAAATCGTGCAGCATGGAAAAAAGCCAGTTTCTGTCTATATGAGAAAGCACTATAAACTCACAGCAGCCACATATTTCTGAGGATTTTGTTAAGCTAAATCGTGCATTTGATGAATGTGGAGCAACAGTACATACTGTATTTGGATCAGCAGAGTGTATTTTGTGCGATGCAAGACGTATTTTTGAAGTGACTCGCTATGTGATAGCACCTGATCCAGAGTGTCTGGTGACGAGAGGAGAAATTGCACCTGAAAGATGGCAGGAGCTTATAAGATAAAAAAGATATGATAAAAGCAATGGGGATAGCTCCATTGCTTTTTTTACTGGACTTTTACATTTCTTTTCCCAAACGATGATAGTATGTAAGGCGAAATGCCTGCTATTATAAATGACGTGAGACAGAGAATGAAATGAAAAAAAAGACACCTGTTGTTCTGTCTGACGCTTTAAAAAGACAGAATTGATTGGAAAGGAATTGTATGTCAGAAATCACACTGAAAATGTAAGCAAGAAATATGGAAATGGAAACTTCGCGGTGCGAGAGTTTAATCTGGACATTCACGACAAAGAATTTATTATTTTTGTGGGTCCGTCTGGCTGCGGAAAATCCACCACGCTTCGTATGATAGCAGGACTTGAGGATATCACGGATGGTGAGCTTTGGATTGATGGGCAGTTATGCAATTACCTAGAGCCTCAGCAGCGTGAGATGTCTATGGTATTTCAAAATTATGCATTGTACCCTAATATGACAGTATACGGAAACATAGCGTTTGCATTGAAAATTCGCAAGGTTCCTAAGGCAGAGATTGACCGTCAGGTGCATGAGGTTGCAAAGATTTTGGAAATTGAGCATCTGCTGGATCGCCGCCCAAGTGCATTGTCAGGCGGTCAAAAGCAGCGTGTTGCAATTGGAAGCGCCATTATTCGTCAGCCGAAAGCTTTTTTGATGGATGAGCCACTTTCAAATTTGGATGCAAAGCTTAGGACACAGATGCGTGTTGAGCTGGCAAAGCTTCATAAGAAATTAAATACGACAATTATTTATGTAACACATGATCAGACCGAGGCGATGACACTTGCAAGTAAGATTGTGGTTATGAAGGGCGGTGTGATGCAGCAGGCAGCAGCGCCAACTGCAATTTATAACCATCCGGCAAACAAATTTGTTGCAGGTTTTATCGGATCACCGAGTATGAACTTTTTTGAGGCAGAGGTAAAGGAATTTGGCGATAAAAAGGATAAGGCAATCTTAAGCTTCGGAGAAGATAAGAGTAAAAAAGTTATCATTGATGGGCCAAGAGGGGAAATTTTAGCACAGAGCAGAAATAGTCAGAAGGTGATCATGGGTATTCGTCCTGAGGATATTACTGATTATGAGGATGCCGTAAAGAGTGAATTTGATCAAAAAAGCATTGGAATCACCGAGACAATCACAGCAAGAGAGATGTTAGGATCTGAGGTATTCTTATACTTTGATGAGGACGGTGAAAGCTGTTCGGTTCGATTAAAACCAAGCAATCAGACTAGGCCAAATGAAAAGATGACATTCTACTTCAATCCAGATAAGATTCATATTTTCGATATCAACACAGAGGAAAATCTATTTTAAACCTAAGAAACACAATTACAAAAACTAAATTTCTGTTAAAATAGAATATTTTAAAACTCTGCAGAATGAAAATCAATTCAGAATGCGAAAGAATTCTGAAAAAATAAAAACTATAAAAATAGAAGATGAAGATATGAAAACATTAGGAAGGAAAAGAAAATGAAAACCAAGAAGAAATGGAGTCTGACTTCATACTGCTATTTGCTTCCATGTATGCTTGTATTTGCTGTATTTCTGTTTTATCCATTTGTAAAGACAATCTATTTAAGATCTATATAAAACGAACAAATACGGACAGGCAAAGCTGTTTGTCGGAACTGGAAAATTATATCGATCTGTTGACATCGGCAAGTTTTCAAAATAGTTTGAAGGTAACGTTAATTTATGTAGTGATTGTAGTGTTTGGAAGTATGTTGTTAGGCCTTGTCACAGCTGTTTTGTGTAATAAGGCATTTCCGGGAATCCGTGTATTTTCAACTGCCTATGCACTGCCAATGGCAATCGCATCCAGCTCTGCAGCATGATTTTTAAGATCATGTTAAACCCATCAATCGGTATTGTAAATAAGCTTTTGGGAACCAACATCAACTGGTTCAACGATCCAAAGACGGCACTAATCTGTGTGGCTGTCCTCACTGCATGGCTAAACAGTGGAATCAATTTCCTGTATTTTTCAGCAGGTCTTGGAAATATTGATGAGTCAATCTACGAGCGTGCATCGGTTGACGGTGCAAATGGCATTCAGAAGTTCTTTAGCTTAACGCTTCCGGGACTTTCCCCAATCATGTTTTACACATTGGTTGTCAACATCATTCAGGCATTTCAGTCCTTCGGACAGATCAAGATTTTGACAGAGGGCGGACCGAGTGAGTCAACAAACGTAATTGTCTACTCGATTTACCGAAATGCATTTTTCAATTACCGTTTCGGAACAGCAGCTGCCCAGTCAGTCATCTTATTCTTTATTATTATGCTGATTACTTTGGTAATGTTCAGTATGGAAAAGAAGGGGGTTAAGTACTAATGGAGAACAATGCTGTAATCAAAAATGGAGTCGGAAATATCAGTCAGGCTGAGCTTGTATCAATTAAGCAGCAGATGAATCACAAGGCACTTGTCAGAAGATGTACAAAAACGGCACTTCGTTTGGCTGCAAATGTAATGGTGGGTGCAGTCATTTTACTGCCGCTTCTCTATGCGATAAGTATTGCATTTATGCCATCAAATGAATTATACACACTTGATATGAACTTGCTTCCGAAAAAGCCAACTTTTCAAAATTTCATAGATGCATTCAAGAATGTACCGCTTCTTCGATTCATCGGAAACTCATTTCTTGTGGCAAGTTTGATCACAATCGGACAGATTATCACTTGCTCACTTGCCGCTTTTGCATTTTCCTTCTTGGATTTTAAAGGAAAAAGGAATCCTGTTTATGGTGGTAATGGCGACAATGATGGTACCAAGTGAGGCAACAATCATTTCCAATTATCTGACGATGAGCCAGCTAAAGATGCTTGATACCTATCAGGTTTTAATCATCCCGTATTTGACCTCAGCAACTGGAATCTTTTTATTCCGCCAGTTTTATATGACATTCCCGATCTCTCTGTATGAGTCGGCAAAGCTTGATGGATGCACAAATCTGAAATTTATTGTCAAGATTTTGCTTCCGTTAACCAAGTCCTCAATTGGTGCAATGGCAATCTATACCTTCATCAATACTTGGAACATGTATATGTGGCCACTTCTTGTAACCGGATCTTCCAATATGAGAACGGTTCAGATTGGAATCAGTATGTTAGACAGCATCGATTCTCAGTCAGTGACAATGATGGTTGCTGGAGTTGTCATGATTATCATTCCATCTATATCGATTTTTATCGTAGGACAGAAACAGTTAATTAAGGGTATGTTCTCCGGAGCCGTAAAGGGCTGATGGTTTACATAGACAGGTTGACAAAAACAACCGAAGGTTCAACACCTGTGTCCGTGCTGCAATCACAGGTATCGCATTGGAAGTAACAGTAAGAAAAAAGTTAAGAAGAAAAAGTTAAGAAGAATAATGACAAAGACGAAAAAGCAGCACAGAAAAGAGGAGTTTATGAAGAAGAAGTTAACCGCATCCGTATTGACAGCATCTATGGCACTTAGCATGAGCACAGGTTTGGTGTTCGCAAATGAGACGACTGCAGAGGTACCAGAGATTGAGATGGCAGATGCATCTGAGTTGATGGAACAACAATCAGCTTCTGGCATTCAATGGGTGGTGTCAATGGACAGGCAATTGATACATTGGTTCAGAAGTTCAACGATGAGAATGAGTATGGTATCACCGTAGAGGCCGAGTATCAGGGAAGCTACGATGATGCATTAAATAAGTTAAAGAGTGCACAGATTGGAAACATGGGTGCTGATCTTGTTCAGGTTTATGAGATTGGAACTCGTTTCATGATCGAGTCTGGTTGGATTGTTCCAATGCAGTCTATGGTAAATGCAGATGAGTATGATACTTCTGTATTAGAGCCAAATCTGGCAGCTTACTACACCATCAACAACATGCTTTACTCCATGCCATTTAACTCCTCCACCCCACTGATGTATTACAACAAGGACATGTTTGACGCAGCAGGAATCACTGAGATCCCGGACAGCTTAGAGGCAATCGCTGAGGTTGGCGACAAGCTTCTTGATGGCGGCGCACAGGAGGTTATGTCTCTTGGAATTTATGGTTGGTTCTTTGAGCAGTTCATTGGAAAGCAGGGACTGGAGTATGCAAACAACGGAAATGGAAGAACTGAGGCTGCAACAGCAGTTGCATTTGATGAGAATGGCGCAGCAGCAAATATTTTAACTGAGTGGAAGAATCTGTATGATCTTGGCTATGCACCAAATGTAGGTAAGGGCGGCGATGCAGGACTTGCTGATTTCTCAGCAGGAAAGTCTGCAATCACACTGGATCTACCGCATCCTTAAAGCAGATTCTGCAGGATGTAGACGGCAAGTTTGAAGTGGGAACCGCATACTTCCCGAAGGTAAAATCTACAGATGAGGGTGGCGTTTCCATCGGAGGTGCATCTTTGTGGGCACTTGATAACAACGACCCAAAGAAGCTTCGCGCAACATGGGAGTTTGTAAAGTTTTTAATTTCCCCAGAGTCACAGGCATTCTGGAATGCAGAGACAGGTTACTTTCCAGTAAATGTAGATGCACATGATGAGGATGTATTCAAGGAAAACATCGCTAAGTATCCGCAGTTTGAGACTGCAATTGATCAGCTGCATGATTCAGCACCGCAGTATGCAGGTGCACTGTTAAGCGTATTCTCCGAGGCACGCGCAATCGTAGAGTCTGAGATTGAGAGTATGTTAAATGGAAATGAGACGGTAGATGAAGCAGTAGACAGCATGGCATCCCAGATCAACAGCGCAATCGAGGAGTACAATCTGGTCAATAACTAATTGCTTTCCTTTTGAAGCGAGTGTGGTATAATAAGAGAGCGGCAGGCACTTGCCCTGCTGCTTTTTGCAAGAGAAAATGGAAAAGAAAACCGAGTGAAAATCACTAAGGTTGGTTGAAATAATAAAGAGAAGTGAGGGCAACAAAATGACAAAAATATTTGCACACAGAGGCGCAAGTGCATATGCGCCGGAAAATACAATGGAGGCCTTTCATCTGGCAGCAAAGCAGGGAGCAGATGGCATTGAGCTTGATGTTCATGTGACAAAGGATGGCGAAGTAGTGGTGACACATGATGAAAAGATTGATCGTGTCAGCAATGGAAGTGGTTTTGTAAAAGATATGACACTTCGTGAATTGAAGAGATTATCCTTCCACAATCATATGGAGTCCTATGTGGGCGCTGGCATTCCGACACTTCGTGAGGTATTAGAATTTGTCAAGACAACGACTATGGCTGTCAATATTGAGTTAAAGACAGGTCTTTACTGGTATCCCAATATTGAGGAAAAAACAGTAGCATTGGTACACGAACTTGGCATGCAGGATCGCATTATTTATTCATCCTTCAATCATCACAGCATTGCCAAATTAAAGGAGATCGACAGTGCTGCCGAGACTGCATGGCTGTTTTCTGATGTGATTTTAAATGTCGAGCAGTATGCAAAGGCAAACGGTGTGGAGGGGCTTCACCCGGCTGTCTACCATATGTATATGTCTGATTTTATGAAAAGATGGAAGAAGAGCGGCGAGAAAGGTGCGCGTATGGAACTGTAAATAATGAAAGGATATGAAAAATTTTATTCAGCATGATTTAGAGGCAGTTATCACTAATTATCCTGATGTCGCATTACGAGTAAGAAGAGAGGTAACAGGATGCTAAGCAACAAAAAGCTTTTTATTTGATATTGACGGAACTGTGTGTCAGGGTGAGCGCTTGATCGACGGCACAATGCAGTTCCTTGAGGATATCCGTCAAAGCGGAGGTCAGTTTGTCTTTATAACAAACAATTCCACAAAGAGCATTCAGGACTATATTCTGAAATTTCAGAAGCTCGGAATTAAGACCGATTACAGAAATTTTATCACAGCATCCTATGCAACAATTCATTATTTAAAGAAAAATTATGATGATAAGCTAATCTATGTAATGGGAACAAAATCATTGATCAGGGAGTTGAAAAAGAGCGGCATTCGTGTGACAACTGACTGTGAGGATCCAGAGATTGCATGTGTGCTTGTCGCATACGACAATGAGCTGACTTATGAAAAGCTGACAGATACATGCAAGATTCTTTCCACGAGAGATGTAGGCTATGTAGCAACAAATCCAGATCTGGTGTGTCCGATTGAGTTTGGATTTGTGCCAGACTGCGGCGCGATGTGTCAGATGATTGAACATGCCGTAAAGAAAAAGCCATATTTTATCGGAAAGCCAGAGCCAGGAATGGTAGATATGTCTGTTGCACAGAATCACTTTACAAAGGATGAAACATTAGTAATCGGAGACCGTCTATATACAGACATTTTATCTGGCATCAATGCAGGTGTTGAGACAGCGCTTGTACTTACAGGAGAGGCGACAAGAAAAGATGCCGAAGAAAGCAGCTACAAGCCAGATTATATTTTCCCAACTGTGCGCGAACTTCACGAAGCGTGGAAGTGACCATGGTGACAGGACGGTGGCTCAAAAATGTGTCACTACTGGCTCGATATGTGTCCCTAAAATATCATGATATTAAAAAAAAAGCCTGAAAGTTCAAGAAAAGAGCTTTCAGGCTTTTTTTGTGTCTTTACTAGAATGCAGTCAAGTTGAGAGGAACAAAAGTTCACAAATTTGAGCCACCAGGGACACTAATCTGACCACCGTGCCTGTCCCCAATGTGGTCCGGAGATGTCACCGGTCTGGTTGACAGCAGCAATCAGGTAGTGGTAAGATACCAGTACAACAGCTGGGGCAAGGTAACGTCAACACAGGATAATAGTGGTGTGTCCCTTGCAACGCTGAATCCATTTTGCTACCGAAGTATGTCTATGATCCAGAGACAGGACTGTACTGTCTGGGAAGCCGCTATTACGATCCGGAAGTTGGAAGGTTTATGAATGCGGACGACTTTGAAACACTGACCTATCAGTTGGATTCTGTACAGGGAAAGAATCTGTATCAGTACTGCTTTAATAATCCGGTTAACATGGAAGATGAAGACGGTGGCTGGCCAAAGTGGGTAACACAAGTTCTGGTTGGAACTGCGGTAATTGCAGCCGCAGCCGCATTAACAGTTGCAACAGCTGGAACAGGAACAGCGCTTGCAGCAGTTGCAGTAGGGGCGTTAAAAAGCTCTGTAATAGGTGCGATTGGTGGTGCAGCAGTTGGAGCAACAAGTGGAGCTATTGCAATTAGAATATCAACAGGCAGTTGGAAAAATTCAGGAACAGCAGCTTTAAAGTGGGGTGCAGTGGGATTTACAACTGGAGCAATAGCAGGAGCGGCTATTGGTGCAGGAGCAGGACTTATAAAAAACAAAAATTTTGAAATACAGGCAGTTGCACGATTGAAATCAAAAGGAGCAACTGGAAAGGGACATTTAGGAGTGAAATATAGTTATAATAGAGTAACTAATAATGGAACTAAAGTTCAAAAGGTAGTTAATTCAATTGAAATACATGCTCCGCATGGAGAAGGTGCAAAACATAACTTTTGGCATTGGCAATTGAATCGTTGGCCAAAGGGAAAAGCTAGAGCTGTACATCATTGGACAATATATTTTAGGAGAATAGATTAAGAAAAGCTATTTAATAAATATATTAGTATATATATTGATGTTTTATAAACAGAAGAATTAAGCAAAAGAAATAAATTTTCTAGTACCTTATACATAATAGGCACTAGAATTTGTTCCATATAGAGCATTAATAATGGAGGAGGCGGTTATATGAAAAAGTTTTCGACAGAGGAAATAACAAATATTATAAGTAATGAAACAAATATCTGGGAACAATTCAAACAAAATATAAAGATGTGGGAGAAAAAACTAGAAGTGTATGGAATTGATATAAAACTAGAACAATATTGGGAAAATAATATATATAATCCAGATGAAATATTTAATGAAAGAGTTGAGTTTCGAGCAGGATATCAATATTATTGTAGTTTTGTCTTGTTAAAGGATGGAAAAGAAATTGATAGTGAAAAGGTATTTATGGGAGGAGAGTATATGTTTGTAGAAATACAAAATAAATGTATCTTTCCAAGATTATCAAAAAAATTTTGTGATTTTAATAAGCTTTCACTGTATCTAACAATGTATACAATGGAAGAGGGAAAAATATGGATTGAGGATGATATGAAAGAAATACTAAAAATTATAAAAGAAGGAAAATATTATATTGGTACAGAAAATAGAGAAGAAGATTAATGTGCTAGTCAAATAAGCTAGAGTGGTAGTTAAAAATGACTTTTTAACTGGGTAGGGGGTGCGGATGATCCTGGTGTGATCTTTGCGAAGCCACAGGAATTAGGAAGCAAAAATCTGTGAGCCATGGTGACAGGACGGTGGTTCAAAATGTGTCAATACTGGTTCGATATGTGTCCCTAATAAAAAGTCTGAAAGTTCAAGAAAAGAGCTTTCAGGCTTTTTTGTGTTTACTAGAATGTAGTCGAGTAGGGAAAAGAACAAAAGTTTGCAAACTTGAGCCACCAGGGACACTAATCAAACCATCGTACCTGTCCTCAATGTGGTCATGATGAGGGAGACCGAATTAAGAGTATCAAGCATGGTGGAACCACTTACGCATTTGAGTATGATGGATTTGGAAACCAGACAATGGTAAAGGCGGGCGACAAGACTCTTGAAAGTTACCGCTATGCACCAAACAATGGTCCACTCAAGACAGTTACCTATGGAAATGGCGATACGCAAGAAATTCTGTATGACAAAGAGGCGCGTATCAAGTCCAGACGTTGGAATGGTCAGAGTACCGACACCGTGCGCTATGAATATGATGCCTATGGCAGTCTGGAAAAGGAAACCGATCTGGTAAATGGACGAATTGACAAAGATCAGTATGACATGACCGGAAGACTCGTACAGAGTACTACATTGGAGAAGAATACCGGGGCAGCAGGTGAGCCGACCGTGGCAAACACTCATACAGTGCAGTCACTTGAGATTGGTTATGACAATTATAATCGCGTAAATCGACTGGTGCAGAGTCTGGAGGGATCAAAGATAAAGACCGGTTTGGTGTATGGTGATGCATCAAAGACACAGCGACCGGGATTATCCTATGGACTTACTGTCGATGGAACACAGAGACAAAGTTTAGCTTATGATGCGATGGCACGATGCACAAAGGAAACTGTGACACTTCCGGGTGGACAGAAGCGAGAAAACTGCTTTACTTATGGAACCCTTCGTCATCTGACCGATACTGACAGTCTTCTTTCTGCGATGTCAAATGGAACCGAGAGCTGGAGCTATGAGTATGACAATGTGGGAAACATCACAAAGATTACATCCGGTACGAAGGTCATCACCTATCAGTATGATGAACTCAATCAGCTGATTCGTGAAAACAATGGTGTACTTGGAATTACGGTGCTTTATGCCTACGATGCAGGCGGCAACATGACTTCCCGAAAGACATATGCCTATACAGAGGGAGCGGTTTCAACGGTACAGACACAGGATCTTTTTACCTATCGCACCGATGGCTGGAAGGATCAGTTACTGTCCTGGAATGGAAAGAGCTATGCCTATGATGCAGGCGGTAATCCGACTGTGCTGCGAGGAATGGCACTGACCTGGGGAGAAGGACACCGTTTAAAAAGAATTGCTGCAACAGCAGGAGAGGTTACCTTTGCTTATGACAGCGATGGAAAGCGTGTAAGAAAGACAAGCGGAGAGAATACCACAACGTATTATTACAATGGAAATGTGCTGAGTGGTCTGGTGAGAAAAGCAGCCAAGGATGCAGGAACTACAGGAACAGGAACTACGGTACAGTTTGTGTATGATACGCAGGGAAAGCCATTCATGCTGCGAGTGAATGGAAAAAACAGATTACTTCTATCTGTATAATGGCCTCGGAGATATTACCGGTCTGGTTGACAGCAGCAATCAGGTAGTGGTAAGATACCAGTACAACAGCTGGGGTAAGGTAACGTCCACACAGGATACAAGTGGCGTGTCCCTTGCAACGCTGAATCCATTCCGCTACCGAAAATATGTCTACGATCCAGAGACAGGACTGTATTGTTTGGGAAGCCGCTATTATGATCCAGAAGTTGGAAGGTTTGTGAATGCGGATGACACGGATGTGATCTTTGCAAAGCCACAGGAATTAGGAAACAAAAATCTGTACGCATACTGCGATAATAATCCAGTAGCAAGAGAAGACTATGCAGGAGAGTTTCCAATTCCATGTATTGTCGGCGCTGTTGTTGGAGCTGCAGTTAGTGGATTTTCCTATGTGCTTACTAGTGGAGGTGAAATTGATGGTGTTGAACTGGCAAAGTCATGCCTGGTAGGTGCAATTTCAGGAGCGTTAGCGCCGCTGGAACCCGTAAGATCAATAAAAAAAGGATATTTAGCGGTAGCATCAGTAATTAATGGAATTAATACTGCAATTAATACAGATGGTGATATACCAACACGCATTGTTTGTGGCATAATAGAAGGTGGTGCGACAATGGCATCAGGATATATATGCAATAAGTGGACTGGGGATGTAGAATTAACAACAAAAACATCTCAAGTAATTGCAAATGCAGGAGTTGGCTATGTAGTTGGTCACGTAGCAGAAATTGCCGCGGTAGGAACTTCAGCAGTAGCGAAGCCGATTACAAAGGCATTGTTAAGAATGTGGATTCTGTAATATCTAATGTGAGAACACCTAAGCAGTCAAATACCAGAGTGATAACAACGGTAATCCGGAAGAAAAAAGTTATCAATAAAGTGAAGAAGCCAACAAGAACGAAATACAAAGTTTCAGCGAGTATGTGTAGCATAAGCTAAAATAAAAAGACAATGTTCAGACAGGAGATTACCCCTGTCTGAACAGCGTGAAGGGAGAATTGAGTTTGAAAAAAAGATGTATTTGGAATTGGGATCATGGGAAGAAAATCGAATATTTGGAAGAAAAGGGGAAAAAAGCAAAGTTTGAAACTATATTTGGAATTGGAATTGCAAGTGTTGTTGGCATATTTTTTGGAGTGTTGCCATTGATTGTAATATTTTATTACATTTTTGAAATCGTGATGCAAGGACCAAGTGTAATACAAGAGCAAATAATAAATATAGTCCTCATTATAATACTTGTATTTCCTTTCTTGGGAATATGGATATGTGCTGGTTGGGTGCAAGCATATGCGTGCATGATTTCAGATGGGAGATATTATTTAAATGAAAAAGGAATTCAGATTGAATATTATTTCCATATTCATAGAGAAATATGTTGGAAAGATATAGATATAATTGAAAGAAGAACAATGTCTACTGATTCGAGAGAAGGAGAGAAAGCTAGTGAATGCGATATATTTTTTATTTGCAAAAAAGGTTGTACTGAAAAAGAAAAAAAGAAAAAAAAACGAGGAATAATTTTTTATACAATGCATCGGAAACGAATTATGCTTATAGGGTATTCAAAAGAACGTGAAGAAGAACTACGTCAATATTGGGATAATGAAATTCGAGATCAAAGAAAATAGACTCGAGAGATGAATCTTTTTTGAAATTTGAGAGATGGGGTGCGGATGATCCTGGTGTGATCTTTGCGAAGCCACAGGAATTAGGAAACAAAAATCTGTACGCATACTGCGATAATAATCCAGTAGCAAGAGAAGACTATGCAGGAGAGTTTCCAATTCCATGTATTGTCGGCGCTGTTGTTGGAGCTGCAGTTAGTGGATTTTCTTATGTGCTTACTAGTGGAGGAGAAATTGATGGTGTTGAGCTGGCAAAATCATGCTTAGTAGGTGCAGTTTCAGGAGCGTTAGCGCCGTTGAAAGGTGGATTTTTAATGGCAGCTGCAATAGTTAATGGAATTAATACTGCAATTAATACGGAAGGTGATCCAGTGACGCGTGTTGTTTATGGTATAATAGAAGGAGGTGCTACATATATTGCAGGAAACTGCGCAAATAAAGTAACAGATATGGTGCAATTTGGATCAAAGGCGGCGGAAGCGTTGGGAAATGCAGCAGTAAACTATTCTATTGGACAACCAATGGAACTAGCGGCAACAGGAGTTTCAGCAGCAGCAAAGCCGGTTACAAAAGCTATTGCTAAGAATATGGGCATTGCAACGTCTAATGCGGGAACACCTAAACAGTCAAATACCAGAGTGATAACAACAGTATCAGGAAGAAAAAAGGTTATCCATAAAGTGAAGAAGCCAACAAGACGAAATACAAAGTTTCAGCGAGTATGTATGGCATAAGCTATAATAAAAAGACGATTTGTTCAGGCAGGAGTAATCTCCTGTCTGAATGGCGTGAAAGGTACATTTGTATGAAGAAAAGAAGTATATGGAATAAATATGGAAAAAAACAGCAGAATATGTGAATGAATGGGGAAAATGGTATCGTTTCGATACATACGCTGATTTTGGTATAAATATAGTTGTATATATTGTTATGTTGTGTCTTCCTTTTGCCCTTTTAATTGTGGGGAATTCGAATATAATTCAAGCCATAATATATGCTATATTTATGTTACCCATATGTTGGGGTGTGTCATATTGTAATTATATGAATATGTATACAAGTATGGTTCGGATGGGACAGTACTGTTTAGATGAAGATGGGATTAAATTTGATTATTTTCCCAATATTCATAGAGAGGTTAGGTGGGAAGAAATTGAGTTAATTGAAAGAAGAACGATCGAGGCGATTAGTCCCAAAATAGAGAATGTAATAGATCGTGATATTTTTTTTCATTTGTAAAAATGGTTGTACTGAAAATGAGAAAAAGGCAAAAACCAGAGGCATGTTTTTTTATGCTAAGCACAGGAAACAAATTATGCTTATTGGATATTCAAAGGAACGCGAGGAGGAATTTCGTCAATATTGGGATAAGGAAATTCGAGATCAAAGAAAATGGACTCGAGGGATGAATCTTTTTTGAGTAGGTGAGGGTCAGAAAGCCAGAGGGGTCAGTTCTGAATGGCTTTTTAAGTGGGTACGCTGGCTTAATCCGGGGTGCGGACAATTTTTGGACCTAATGTCGAAAGATGTTAGGAGGAAGAAATGAACAAGTATAGCACCGAAGAAAAACAACAGGCAATCGACTTGTATTTCAAAAATGGTTGCAATATGAAGAAAACTGTGAGAGAATTAGGTTATGGTAGCGCAACAGGGATTCTTCGCTGGCTTAGAGAAACA
>ENA-OQAA01000793-OQAA01000793.1-human-gut-metagenome-genome-assembly--contig:-NODE-793-length-19733-cov-2.883760_pt1 | contig 19733 bp, 17 predicted proteins | sample MGYA00242489_ERZ504515 | MGnify/ENA primary metagenome ERZ504515 (study PRJEB26092, sample SAMD00036237) | human gut metagenome | host: Homo sapiens | study: EMG produced TPA metagenomics assembly of... | reverse complement strand
CAAGAAAGGTAAAACATATTTATGAATAAGGAACGATTTCTGCGACTCTTGAATGAGCGCATTTTGATCTTGGATGGTGGTATGGGTACCATGATCCAAAGTTTCAAACTAAACGAACAAGATTACCGAGCGAACGTTTCGCCGATTTTCCGGGACAGTTGAAGGGGAACAATGATTTATTGTGTATCACCCGCCCGGATGTAATCCAGTCTATTCATCGTCAGTATTTGGATGCGGGAGCGGATATCTTCGCTACGAATACGTTTAATGCGAATGCTATTTCCATGGCAGATTATGCGATGGAGGCCTATGTACGTGAGATAAATCTGGCCGCGGCCGATTGTCGAGGGAAGTGGCGGATACCTATATGGCAGAGCATCCGGATCGTACGATCTTCGTGGCCGGATCGATCGGTCCTACCAATAAGACAGCTTCCATGAGTCCGGATGTAAGCGATCCCGCTTATCGTGCCGTAACTTATAAAGATTTGTATAATGCCTACAAGGAGCAAGTCGAGGGACTTGTTGATGGCGGGGTGGATATCATCCTTTTCGAGACTACTTTCGATACGTTGAACGTAAAAGCGGGATTGGAAGCGGCTGAGGTCGTGTTGAAAGAGAAAGAAAAAGACCTGCCGATTATGTTGTCTTTGACTTTGTCTGCGCAAGGTGGACGAACATTTTCCGGACAGACTTTATTGGCCTTCTTAGCTCCATACAGCATACACATATTGTTTCGGTTGGCTTAAACTGCTCTTTCGGAGCGGCGGATATGAAGCCCTATTTACAAGAGTTGGCGAAGTATGCCCCCTATTATATCAGCGCTTATCCGAACGCCGGATTGCCGAATAGTTTTGGTACCTATGACGAGACGCCGGATAAAATGGCCCAACATGTGAAGCCTTTTGTGGAAGAGGGATTAGTGAACATTATCGGAGGCTGTTGCGGAACGACTCCAGCGCATATCTCCCGGTATCCGGAGTTGGTGAAAGGAGCTAAACCGCATATCCCGGCTTTGAAACCGGATTGCCTGTGGCTGTCGGGCTTGGAACTGCTGGAGGTGAAACCGGAGAATAATTTCGTGAACGTGGGAGAGCGTTGTAATGTGGCCGGTTCTCGGAAATTCTTACGCTTGATAAAAGAAGGCAGTTATGAGGAAGCGTTGACGATCGCTCGTAAGCAAGTGGAGGATGGCGCCCAAGTGATCGATATCAATATGGACGATGGTATGTTGGATGCCGTGAAAGAAATGAAGACATTCTTAAACTTGATCGCCTCCGAACCGGATATTGCCCGTGTACCCGTCATGATCGATTCTTCTAAATGGGAAGTGATCGAGGAAGGCTTGATGTGCGTGCAAGGAAAGAGCATCGTGAATTCCATCTCCTTGAAAGAAGGAGAGGAGGTCTTCCTTAAACATGCCGCCCGTATTAAGCAACTGGGTGCGGCTGCGGTCGTGATGGCTTTCGACGAGAAGGGGCAGGCGGATACCTATGAAAGAAAGATTGAGATTTGTGAACGGGCCTATCGCCTATTGATCGAGAAGATCGATTTCAATCTCCAAGATATTATTTTTGACCCGAACGTATTGGCGATCGCTACCGGTATGGAGGAACATAATGGCTATGGTCTGGCGTTTATCCGTGCCGTTGAATGGATCAAGAAGAACTTGCCGGGTGCGAAGGTGAGTGGTGGTGTAAGTAATTTATCTTTCTCTTTCCGGGGGAACAATCATGTACGCGAGGCTATGCATTCCGTATTTCTATATCATGCGATTGGGAAGGGGATGGATATGGGTATCGTGAATCCGTCTACCTCCGTACTTTATGAGGATATAGAGCCGGAGTTCCGTACCTTGTTGGAAGACGTGATCTTGCACGCCGTCCGGAAGCTGCCGAGGAATTAATTACTTATGCTCAAATTTACAATGTTCAAGCTTCCGGAAGGAACTCCGGAGAAGTCATGAGGCTTGGCGTGAGCTTTCATTGAAGGAGCGTTTGGAGCATGCCTTAATTAAAGGATCGGAGACTATTTGGAGGATGATTTACAAGAAGCCTTGCGGACTTATTCGCATGCCGTGGATATAATTGACGGTCCGTTAATGAGCGGAATGAATAAGGTCGGCGAGTTATTCGGTGCCGGAAAGATGTTTCTCCCTCAAGTCGTGAAGACCGCACGTACGATGAAAAAGGCCGTGGCTATTTTACAACCGGCCATTGAATCTGAAAAGAAAGCTTCCGGCTCTGCGAAGGCCGGTAAAGTGATTTTCGCTACGGTAAAAGGGGATGTACATGATATCGGTAAGAATATCGTCTCTATCGTATTGTCTTGTAATAACTACGAGGTGATTGATTTAGGGGTAATGGTTCCCGCAGATGTGATCATAAAGAAAGCGATCGAGGAGAAACCGGATCTGGTTTGCTTATCCGGCCTGATAACCCCTTCTTTAGAAGAGATGGCGCATGTTGCGGACGAGATGCAGAAAGCGGGACTTACGATTCCTATGATGGTGGGTGGCGCTACGACCTCCAAATTGCATACGGCGGTGAAGATCGCTCCGCATTATGATTATCCGGTGATTCATGTGCTGGATGCCTCACAGAATCCGTTGATCGCCGCCAAACTATTGAATCCAGATACCCGTGACGCTTATATCAGGGAGTTGGAACAAGAACAAGAAGCCTTGCGTGCCTCTTTAGGGCAGAAGAAAGAGACCTTGGCTTCTCTTTCAGAGGCTCGTAAGCATCCGATAGAAATAGATTGGACCGGGTATACACCGGTTGTTCCGGCCCGGATGGGGGTACATGTTATCCCTTATATCCCCTTGGAAGAAGTGATTCCTTATATCCACTGGACCTTCTTTTTTAGCGCATGGAAATTGAATGGCCGTTTCTCGGAAATCTCCCAGATACATGGTTGCGATTCTTGTCGTGCCTCTTGGTTGGCCGGATTCCCGGAAAAAGATCGTGCGAAGGCTACCGAGGCGATGCAATTATACAAGGATGCTGTTAGGTTATTGGATCGGCTGGTCAATATGAAGGTTGAATATTGTAAAGCGATTTACGGATTTTTCTCAGCGAATAGTGAAGGGGATACGATCCGAATGGGTGATATAGCGCTGCCTTTATTACGTCAGCAAGTAAAAAAAGAGGAAAATATTTATAAATGTCTTTCCGATTATGTAATACCGGTTTCCGAGGAGCGAACTGATTATGTAGGGGCGTTTGTCGTTACCGCTGGAGCTGGCGCTGATTGTTTGAAGGATAAATTTGAGGAAGAAGGCGATACCTATAATTCAATGTTGCTGCAAACCTTGACCGATCGCCTAGCGGAAGCTACAGCCGAATATCTTCATGAGAAAGTACGTAAAGAATATTGGGGATATGCTAAAGACGAATCCTTGTCTATCCCGGATCTTTACAAGGTGAAATACCAAGGAATCCGTCCGGCTATCGGTTACCCTTCTCTACCGGATCAATTATTGAATTTCACATTGGATGGATTGCTCGATATGTCGCGAATTGGTGTTTCGTTAACCGAGAATGGTGCCATGTATCCTACGGCTTCGGTTAGTGGGATTTATATTGCCCATCCCTCTTCTCAATATTTCATGATCGGTTCTATCGATGAGGAGCAGATGAGAGATTATGCGAGCCGCCGGAATTTAACGGAGGAGCAAGTCCGAAAGTTATTGAGTAGGAATATAGGATAATTTAGTAGCATCACTGCAACCCGGGTTGCAGTGATGCTGCAATGCCTGTGCAGCAATACTGCAACACCTATTGCAGTAACACTGCATAGGCATTGCAGTAAAAAATCGATCAATACGATCTATCTGCATAGTAATGCTTGGCGGAAGGAACCATGATAACGTTCAATTCCGGATCAGCCATGTCTGGATCGATCGGGAACATCGGTCTCACGATATTCTTATAGGGAAGCTTCTTGAAGTCCTGATCCACGCCTCCCCTTGTAAAAGCCATCACCCAATCCGCTTGTATATTGTACCATTGGGTTACAAGGTAACCCTGTTTAACCATTACGATATCCATTTCCTTCGGGTCAATTCCTGAACCCTCTAGGTTTGGAGTGGGAGACGATGTGCCTACTACCACATAAACGCTTCCGGTCTTTACGATAGCGATATCTCTTTTCCGTCTCCATGATTCCGCGTTCTTGTCTTCTTCCGGACTGACATAAACCACGGTACCCGACAATTTCACGGGACCTTCGTAGGAATTATCGACCATGGCACCTACCATGCCTTCTACGTGTCCGCCTACGCCGACCTTACGTGCCTGCTTAACCACTTCTTCTCCCGGGATGGAGCAATAAAGAACGCTCTTTCCCTTATCAGTCTGGAATTCCGGACGCTTCAAGAGTCTCGCCAAGTCCAAGTGACCTCGCCTGAGCCGCCTCCGCCGGGATTATCTCCCATATCACTGATAAAGAAAGGCTTCTTTTTGCTTGCTATTGCCAAATCGATACATTTCTCGAGCGAATATCCCGGAGCTCCAGCGAGAACTGCTTACGGACATCCCAGAATTTCTGGGCGAGTTTCTTCGCCCCGGCTTTTACCTGTTCCTCATCGTCACCGTAAACCATCACGGTTCCTTGGTTCCGTGGGTTGTCTCCCCAAACATAACCGATCCAGATCCCTGCGTCTATCACTCCGGGCATGGCTTCAACCTCGGGAACCAATGCGTACAGCGATTTCGCAGGCTCGACACGGGTACTCGACCATTCGCCGGAAACTAGGACAGGAACAGCAACCCATGCCTTGTATGCCGGACGTCCTTTCCCCGACTCAAGACGTTCCAACAAATTGACGACCCCTCGCCGATGTGATTCGCGAGAATCCGCATGCGGTGCTTGACGATAAGTCGTAATCAAATCGGAGTTGAGAGCTACCAACCAAGACGTATTTCCGTGAAGGTCCATCGTGGTGGTAGTCAAGACATCGTTTCCGATCAAGCTACGCACCTTCTCCATGAATTCGCCCTCGGGATCGGCTACGCCTTCCACGCTACAAGCTCCGTGGTTATAAAACCAGAAAGCGTCATAGGGCATATTGGCCTTGATCATCTCCAATGTTTTTTCCACAAATGCGTCGTACGATTCTTTTGTCACGGGGCCTCTTCCACCGCCATAGCCAATCTGCGTGGGAAGCCAAGTGGCCGCCTGTCCCATTGCGGAGTCAGGCTGAGATAGTCCGGCATTCTTACGGGGTGTCCTACGAGCGGCTGCCTATTCGGGACGAACACGCTGTTTTCTATCTGTATACCGGCAATACCGATACGAGGTTTTTTCTTCTGTCCAAAGACCTCTCCAACGAACGATACGGCCAAGAGACAGATTCCGAGCAATACTAAATTCCTATTCATACTATTATGATTTTTGCGAATTGTTATTTCCTTATTAATTAGTTATTAAACCGTCACTAATATCAATCTCGGTTTGAGGTATAGGCAATACTTCCGCACCGGCGCTGAAAGGAGTCTTAGCTCCAAATTCCGCCTTCTTGGTTCCGTTAAATACTTTCTCGCCCCATCCTACACGTACCACGTCAAAGAACCGGAAACCTTCCATTCCAAACTCCAGATGACGCTCGTTCATGATGTCTTCAAACAATTGGCTTCCTGTATGGTTTTTAGGAGCCAAGTTGACATGGCTTCTTACCTCATTCAGATACTTTTGCGCATTAGCGATATCGCCGCTGAAATAGCAAGCCTCGGCATAGTTCAAATATACCTCCGCGAGGCGGATAAGCCTGAGGTTCGTGGGTTGATTATTTCCCCGATTCTCCTCTCTTTGCCCGGGCGCGAGATATAGTTTGCGATTGTACCAACCGGTTCGGTCGTCCGTAACGGGTGCCACATCGCCTTTGGCCGCGGTCTCGATCTCTATGGCCTCTTCCGTGGAAAGGAGAGTGGTCTTCTTTCGTATGATATCCCCCTCGGCATCATAAGCGTCTGCCAAGGCCTGTGTAGGTTGTGCGCAACCGAAGCCGATCGTCATGTTTCGGGGCATAGACATCAGCACGTGACGGTTGCCGTTATTAACGCCATACCCGCTTTGGGTTGTGGAGGTATACATATTTACTTCAAGGATTGAAGAAGAGCAGTGCTCGCCGTCCAGTGAGAATTGCCAAGCGTAATCCTCCGGAGCGACCAAGCTATACTCACCCCCGCACTCATTCTGGAATTTCTCGAATGCCTTTTTTACCTCATCGTATTTTTTCTCATACAGATAAATACGTGTTTGCATGGCGATGGCCGCGCCTTTGGTAATCCTTCCCGCATAGCTTGACTCGTAGTTAGCCACCTCACTTTTCTTAGGTAATACGCTAACCGCATCGTTTAGGTCTTGCTCGATAACCGAGTATATCTCTTCGACAGACGCACGTCCGAGTCTCTCATGATCGAGATCCAAGACTCCCGTATAGCAAGGAACACCACCAAAGGTTTTCACAAGCTCGAAATAAGTATAGGCGCGAATAAACTTGGCCTCACCGATCATCTGTTCCCTGTTATATTTCGAGAATAGGGCATCGTCTGCCATTTCCATATCCCGTATAAACAAATTGGCCTTATTAATACATTGGTAAGAATACCGATATTTGTTCAAGATCTCGGTATGATCCGCTTGATACTGATAATTCTCCAGCAACGTGAAGGTTTGTGCGTCGTTCGAAGAACCGCTGTAGGTCGCGTCATTCGACAACACGTCGCCGAAACATTGCATTGACCATGTGTAACGGAAGTCCTTCATGACGGAATAGACAGCGGTCAGACGCAAGAAAGCTTGTCTTTCCTCTGATATCTCTCCAGCCTCCGGACTTCCTAACGGAGCTAAATCCAAATCTGCACAACTGCTGAATCCTGTTAAAATCGCTAGTACGATTCCTATGATATATTTGTTTTAAACATGACATTATAAATTTTAAAAAGTAACATTAATACCTCCGGTGAATGAAATGTTCTGAGGATAGATACCGTAATCTATGCCTCTAGACAAAGAGCTGGACTGACCCACTTCCGGATCCATACCCGAGTAACTGGATATCGTAAACAAGTTCTGGCCGCTTACATAAAAACGTACTTTTTGTAGTTTTATCCTCTGCGTGAGAGAAGCGGGCAGGGTATAACCTAGCTGGGCGTTTCTCAAGCGGAAATAAGTCCCGTTTTCTACGTACATGTCCGAGAAGCGGTCATTGTCGTTTACGTCCGTAGCCGTCAGGCGAGGGATGTCCGTATTTGTATTATTTGGCGTCCAATAGTTCATTAACGCTCTATCCTTGTTCGTTATATCGTTCGGGAAGTAGGTGTAATAACGCATCGCGTTGAATATCTGATTACCGATTGTTCCACCAAACTGCAAATTGAGGTCGAAGCCTTTCCACGCCATACCCATGTTGATACCGTATATGATATCCGGAATAGGATTACCGATCATGCATCTATCACTTGAGTCTAACTTGCCATCGCCATTCGTATCTACGAACAATACATCGCCCAATTCGGCATTAGGTTGGAAATCCGCCCGCTTAACGGCATTCAACTGTTCCTGTGTTTGGATAAGCCCGTCTGTCTTATAGCCCCAGAACGCGCCGATAGGCATACCTTCATTCGTATAGGTGAGGTACATGCTTCCGTTTCGGAATGGTCCATCGGAGATTGGTGTGCCACCATTCAATTTCGTCATGCGGTTACGGATGGTCGACATATTTACTCCCACGTTGTATTCGAAACCGCTTTCGGTCTTGTCTCTCCACTCGAGATTCATCTCGATACCGCGGTTGTTCGCCTCGCCGATATTGGTGTAGGTGTTGCTGGCATATCCCATATAGATAGGCATAGGAGCGGCCAGCAGCATGTCCTTCGTTGTCTTGTAATAATACTCGAAGCTGAAGACCATGCGGGTGTTAAAGAAGCTTGCGTCAAGACCGATATTCAGAGATTCCGTGGTCTCCCATTTAATATCCGGATTGCCCAATCTGCTCACGGCAATACCTTGATACAAGGTCTCATTCTCTCTCGCTCCGAATAAAGCACCGTATTGCGTACTCAATGACAGCAAACTACGATCCACATAATTGGTGATATTCTGATTTCCGATCTGTCCCCAACCCCCGCGGAGTTTCAAGGAGGAAACCCATTCGGCGTTCAATTTCTGGAAGAACGGTTCGTTGTCGATTCTCCAACCTAGAGCGAACGAGGGGAAGTTACCCCAGCGATTCTTGGAAGAGAATTTAGAGGAGCCGTCTCGCCGGAAAGTGGCTGTAATAAGGTATTTGTTATTGTAATCGTAGTGTAGGCGGCCCAGATAAGACATCAAACCATATTCCGTAGCGCTATTGCTGGCCGTGGTCTTGTTCTTGTCCAGCGTAGCGTCTATATAATGCAGGTTATCCGACTCTCCGATAAGATCTCTCGCATTTACGCTCAAGGTTTCCTGCTTACCCCATTCATTGGTATAACCTACGAGAGCGGATATGGAGTGCTTCTCGGCAAACGTTTTCTCATACGAAAGGGTATTCTCGAACGTATAGTAATGCCCTTTGGTCTGCGACTTCGATAAACTACTCTCTAAATTTCTTTGGCTTGAGGATACCTCATAGACAGGCGAGAAGGTTTTATTGTCTACCCTTCTGATTTCCGCTCCGAAGCTACTCTTGAACTTCAATCCTTTTATAATCTGCCATTCCCCATACATATTGCCGATGAAAGCAAGTTTCTCCCGTTGATTATCCCGATACATGATACTTGCCAATGGGTTATAGTAGTCAATATAAGGAGAGTAACCATATGAACCGTCTGCGTTTTGGGCGGGAGTTACCGGATCCAAACGGATTGCGTTACTTACGACACCATAGTCGGAGTCGTACACATTACTACTGTTGCGCTCGCTAATACTTGCGTCGGTAGATCTTGCGATCGACGCGTTGGTACCCACTACCAAATGATCTTGAGCACCGTTTTTTCCGTGCTTTGACGGACACTGAACCGTTCGTAGTTGGATTTCTTGATCGTTCCATCTTGGTTTATATAGTTCAAGCCCAGATTGAATTTATAGTCGTTCTCTTTACCACCGCTTATGCCGACACTGTAATTATGCATAAAGGCCGTATGCGTAATCTCGTCCATCCAATTGGTGGAAACATTACGATTGACAAGGGCCAAATTGATGGGAACGCTCCTCACTGTGTTCAACTGCTCCTGATAGTCGTACCATTCCGGACCTGACATCAAATCGAGATTATTCAATATTTTGTTCATACCCCAATACGCGTCGAGCGTAACGGTGGTTTTTCCAGCGGCGCCTTTTTTCGTAGTGATAAGGATTACGCCGTTCGCGCCACGGGAACCGTAGATAGCGGAAGCGGAAGCGTCTTTAAGCACCTCCATAGACTGTATATCCGATGTGTTCAGGTAGTTTATATCCGTCACGGGCATCCCATCCACGACGAACAATGGTTCTGCGTCGTTTACCGTACCGACACCTCTGATACGGATCGTGGCGGCGGAACCCGGAGATCCGGAACTGGAAGTGACGGATACACCGGTAGCCAAACCTTGTAATGCGGTAGAAACATTGGCCACTGCTTGGCGAGCGATTTTCTCCTCGCTCACGGACGAGATAGCCCCCGTGATATCACTTTTCTTCATCGTACCGTAGCCAATCACTACCACCTCATCCAACTTTTGTGTGTCCTCTTGCAAGGAGATGCTTAAAACCGATTTATTGCCTACCGGAATCTCCTGGTTCATATAACCGATATAGGACACTTGCAAAATAGCGTCTTTGGCTACTTCCAACGTGAATTTTCCATCTATATCCGTTATTGTCCCGTTTGTTGTCCCTTTTACCATCACATTGGCGCCAATTATCGGCATACCGGTAGCATCAATCACGGTTCCGGTGATCTGACGGGTGTTTTGTTGCGGGGTGGATACGATTGATGGTTTCTCTATAATCTTGATGTCGCTTTTAATGCGCATGTTTGGGGAGTGTACGGAAGCGTATACACCTGTGGTAAAAATAAATAGCGGGATTGAGGTTAACTTCATGACTCTGCCCAATTTAGTTTTTGTGTTTAATCGGGGGTTAGGATTCCCCTTACAAATTTCATTCATACATTTGTAATGTTTTAGTGTTAGTATTAATTGATTTAAAGGCGTTTAGAAACTTGTTTGGCTGGATTATATAGCCATATCTTCCAGCCAGTTTCCTTGCTAGATATGGTTCATGATGGCTCCTGTTTCATAGGCTCTCCTTTCTTTAAGATTAACTTTAGTAAACTGAATATGTTTATTTGGTTGTTTGGTTTGCAATATTCGTGAAAAAAAACGACACCTGCAAGCAAGTCTCTGCTAATTTAATATTGTGTATTCAATCGATAGAAGTCATTAATACGGCTTAATTATGTCAATTTGTCATTTCTCTCTCCTTCTGCTTCTTGTATTTGAGATAGGATAGGGTGTGTGTTTATTATATGCGATTCTCTGGTAGTTAAGCCCTGACGAATAGAATGTGTATGAAGGAAAATACTTGCAGTTTGCCTTCTTTTTATCAATATCCGCCGAATTATTATATCTCTTGTTTCAGAAAACTAATAAATGCCTCCTGAATGATATTTGAAAATCAGTCGACTTTTTTGCCGTTCTAGAGCGCAAAGGCTTCTATATAGTCTCGTTTTTCAGTGTACAAAAGATTGAGATTAGGAGTAGATCCCAGCTAAATTAGAGCAAGTGCCGGATAATCCGAACTAGATGCCGGGTAGATGTCGGTTATCTGACGGGAAATAGAAATTATAAGCCGACTAAATACATACAAGTTTAGGATATATCCTAAAAAATGTGCTGTTTTGGGTACTAAATTCCATAATAATCGGTTTAAAAGTAACTGTTTTGAAAAAGTCTGTGTTTGAAATATGTTTAAGAAGTTAACATTATGATAGTGTTTCGGTAATTCTTTTTGCATTCAGATAGTATGGTTACATTTGTCTATTCATTTCAAATATTATTAAAAAACAGAGAGATATGGATGAGAAAGGATTCGTGGAAGGGGTGAGAAGGTATATGTCCCAGTTACGAGAGGAAAAGCGTTATTCCTCCGCCAAAAGTTATCAGGATGCGTTGAACTCCTTTATAAAGTATAGTGGAACAGAGAACATTTCCTATTCGGATATCAATAAGGCCAATCTTCACCGATATGAGGCTTATTTGTTGGAAAACGATTGCATGCGTAATACGGTCTCCACGTATATCCGCCGTTTGCGTTGTATTTATAACAAGGCGGTGGAGAATGGTGATGCGGAATATATCCCCGGTTTGTTCCAAGGAGTTTTTACGGGAGTGGAGAGTAAGCGCAAGAAATCCCTATCCTTAGAGAACCAACATAAGTTGATGACGGTGAAGGTAGAGAGTGAGGTGCTAAGGGAGACACAACTGGTCGTTTGTTTGTTGTTTCAGTATGCAGGAATGTCGTTCGTGGACTTCGCCCACCTAAAAGAAAGGAATATCAAAAACGGGATATTGGACTATAATCGGCAGAAGACAGGCACACCGATGAGACTGGAAATCTTGGATACGGCAGAATTGATGCGCAAGGAATTAATGGGTGACAAGAAGCCGGCCTCAGGCTATTTATTCCCTTTTTTGAGTGGAACGAAGACGGGCTATGAGGCATATCTCGAATACAATGCGGCCCTATCCCGATTCAATCGAAATTTGAAGGCGTTGAAAAAGGCCGCTGGAATAGCATCGGATGTTACTTCTTATACGATCCGCCATTCCTTTGCCATGGCATTGAAAGAGCAAAATGTCCCTATAGAAATGATCAGTGAATTATTGGGGCATAAGTCTATCAAGACCACCCAGATTTATCTGAGAAGTTTCTCTTTAGAAAAAATGACAGAGGTGAATAGCACTTGCTTGGTTGTGTCTATAATTATGTGTCGAAGTGGGATGAGGCTACTTAGTGAGTAGCGTTTGTTTCACGCCGCAAATGTAGTAAAAAATAACAAAAAACAAGCAATCATTAGGGTTTGTTTGTGTTTCCAGTTGGATTCTCGTTAAATCTTCGTTCTTATTTCTGATGTATAGACATGGCAATAGAGACGAAATGGCCTCGTATTTCCGAAATCATCACGTCCCCCCCTAAAATCGAACATACATTCTTGTAGAGATGGGTATACCTCGTCTCATCCCCTCTAAAAGATGTTTTAAATTACTGTCAGACGGTGGGAGACGGAGCATGCTCCGTCTCTACAACTGAGTAATAACCATTCTCCCACCTTTTGCGCTACTCACTAAGTAGCCTAATTTCTCACATGGCGAAAAAAGGGTTATGGTGCATATATCAAACTATCTCTTTTAAGCAATCAACGAAATGCGAGCGAATGTTGTAAAAACGGTTGTAAATTCGGTACCTCATGAGGGTATCGACGCCGTAGGCGTTGAAAGAACCATTCCTGAAAACCCGTTACGGCGAAAATCTGATCAGAAACATTGGTACATCGCTATCGACAACAACAGACGAAGAACGTCATGCCAAGAGCAGGAAGCGCATAGCCAGTCAGCGAGAGAAGGACTATGAGGTTATATAGCCTCCCAAAAAGAGATGTGTCTTCTGCCAAGCGGCAAGCGTAAGCAAGTAGACCGGATCGTCTTCCGTTCCATTGTATTCATCCGTTGCACCGATGTCTTGCGTAGGAAGGAGATCGTGCATCTTCCTTATATCAAACGTTTCATGGTAAACATAGCTGGCGAACGATCTGGAGGCATACGCCCCGTAGCCTTCATTCCGGATGAGCAGATGGTGAAACTCCGTAGGATGCTGGACGATTCCGAAGAGCCTGTCATTATCGATCCCCGTCCGCTGCCTCTTGGAGCGAGGGTACGTATTAACGGCGGTAAGTTGCATGGTCTAGAAGGTAACGTGCTGGAAGTGGAGGATGGCAATCTTAACTTTGTGATCCGTGTAGATCTACTGGGATGTGCCAAAGTAAATATCACCCGTGACCTGCTAGAGCTATTATGATACACATAGATGGATACGCACTACGGTAAAAAAGAGGATAGATCCGGAGTACGCCTTATCTCGTTGTTAGGAAACCATTTGAAAGAGATTCTTAAGCGAGAGTCGGATAATCGTGCCTTCATCCATCTTTACTGTACGGGTCCGTATTGGGTGGCGTTCGAGAAATCAGCTTACCTGTTACGCCAAATATCTTCCCGTACCTTAGTGACCCCGTTAAGCCTCACCACGTACCGTTTCCAATCGTGATGGTCTCTTGGACAGATGGCGAGTTACGTTCCTATACACGTAACCATCTTTTCCATTGCGAAGGCAATGACTACGGTCGGTTATCCGTCCCTACTCGTACGCTTGACGGTTACAAGGAGTGGCATAAGGAAGAGGTGAGGTATTTTCCGATGCCGGAAGTAAAAACCACGTCCATGGATCGTGACATGGAGATTGATTAAAGATACTTCTGAGGTTCAAGAGGGCCTCTAATCAAGAATATATTATCGCTAGGTCGCAATTAGAAAATGAGAATTAGGCGGCCGATATCGATCAAGAGGTCAGCTATCTCTAGTAGCGAGGAGAGTCCCTTTTTCTTTAACCGATAGACTAGACTCTTGCTTTAGCTTATACCACTCCAACCACTTGAGAGGTTCGGTCGCTTATTATTATAGTTAGATAGATATGAATAAAACAAATATGGAAAAGGTGAAATATCGTTATAATGCTGGCGTTTAGCGCTGGGGCGTCTGGTAAATTTGCGGTATATCAACCGCTGGATCATTTTTTGTGTGGATCTTTTCATTTCCCTATGTGTATCTTTGATAGGAGTGCTGGGATTATTGTCCATCATGCATGTATACATAAGCGGGATTAGTGTATTAAAGGTAGGAATAGCTTCCTTTGTGGCCAGTATCCTTTCTTTTCTTACGTTCAAGGTTTATCACGGGGTGATCCGTCATTCCACGCTACGTGGACTATGGAGGTTGGTGGTGTCGCCATCACAAATCCATCCTCATGTTCATACTGCTTCATCTTTTGAAGGCGGATTCAATTCTCTATATATTGGTGGAGGGATAACCGATTGTATGTTGACGATTGTTCTGCTGATCACCTTACGTGTATTCGTGATTAATGTATATAATAGCGTGTTGTCCACTTGGAAAAAGCAGCAAGTGTGTACTGGTGTTCGGTATGGATGAGGATAGCGTGATGATAGCCACATCACCCAACCGGCAAGTATTCATGCAAAATTATAGCATCATCGGCTTCTTGACGTTTGGTAGCGCTAAAAAGAACCTTCGCATAGCGGAACTTCCCGTTTACCAGATCGAGGACATTGATGACTTGTTGCGTCTGATCCCCAGAAATAACTTGGATGGTATCCTTTTCCCGAATATAAAGACCGTCCGACGAGAACGTGATCGTTTGATTCATTATTGCGAGCAGGCCTCCTTGAAGCCTCTCGTGGTTCCTGATATGGAGGAGGTCCATGAGGCGGAATGAAGCGTTCAGTCCGTGAGATCCGTATTGAGGACTTGCTGGGTCGTGAGGAGATCAGTATAAATCTGGGCGAGATCGGTCTCTTATTGAAAGATAAGACGATCCTTGTTACGGGAGCGGCCGGTAGCATTGGTAGCGAGATCTGCCGCCAGCTGGCGCATTTCCCGATCAAGAAACTGATCTGCCTTGATGCCGCCGAGACTCCGATGCATGACTTACGCCTGGAATTGGAGGAGAAGTATAAGGAACTGGATTTTGTACCTATCATAGGCGATGTCCGGAATCCGGACCGTGTAGATTACGTATTTCGCAATTGGCATCCCCAGGTAGTATTCCATGCGGCAGCTTATAAGCACGTCCCCTTGATGGAAGAGAACCCTTGCGAGGCTGTTCGTACCAACGTGTTTGGTACCCGAGTGATAGCGGATGCCGCCGTAAGCTATGGTGTAGAGAAATTCGTGATGATCAGTACGGATAAGGCCGTTAATCCAACGAATATCATGGGATGTAGCAAGCGCCTCGCTGAGATATATGTGCAGAGCTTGAGTGTGGCGATCAGTAAGGGGGCTCTAGCGGGAAACACTAAATTTATCACGACCCGTTTCGGTAATGTATTAGGAAGTAATGGTTCCGTGATACCTCGTTTTCGCGATCAGATCGCCAAAGGAGGCCCAGTTACGGTAACCCATCCCGATATCATCCGCTACTTCATGACAATTCCCGAAGCCTGCCGTTTGGTGTTGGAAGCCGGTACGATGGGCAAGGGCGGCGAGATATTCATCTTTGATATGGGTGAGCCGGTCAAGATCGCTGACTTAGCGAAGCGTATGATCGAGCTTTCTGGTTTGCAGGTGGATAAAGACATAGAGATTAAATACACAGGTCTTCGTCCCGGTGAGAAATTATATGAGGAACTATTGAGCAACAAGGAGAATACGAAGGAAACCCCTCATGAGAAGATTCGTGTGGCAGCAGTCCGGGAGTACGCCTACAAGGATGTGGTAGAGCACATTGATCTATTAGCTGAATTATCCCTTCATGTACATATTCTTCCTATGGTGAGAGAGATGAAATCCTTCGTCCCCGAGTTCAAGAGCCAAAACTCTCAATTCACGAGATTGGACGGAGTGAATTAGCAATTTAGTCGGTAGTTATAAATCTGAATTATAAATGATTATCGCAGTAGATTTTGACGGAACAATCGTTGAGCATAAATATCCGGCGATAGGGAAGGAGATCCCTTTCGCTTTCGAGACATTGAGAAAGTTACAAATAGAACACCACAAGCTGATCTTATGGAGTGTGCGAGAGGGTAAGCTTTTGGATGAGGCTGTCACCTTTTGCCGAGAGCGGGGCTTGGAGTTTTACGCCGTGAACCGAGATTACCCGGAGGAAGAGAAAAGCCTGAATAACCATTTCTCCCGTAAGCTGAAGGCCGACATTTTTATTGATGACCGGTAATCTTGGTGGTCTCCCGGACTGGGGTATGATTTATGAGATGGTGAGTAAAAGACTTTCCTATGAGGATTTAATGCGGAAATACGAGTCGGAATACGAACCGGAGAAACCGAAAAGGCCTTTTCTCTCGTTTGTTTCGCTAAATCCATATCATTCTGTGTTCAATGAAATAAAAAAAAGATAACAAAATAATATGAAAATCAAAAGATTACTACTTTTATTAGCTTTACCTCTATTGGTAGCGAGTTGTACTTCTTACAAGAACGTACCATACCTCCAAAACCCAGAGGCAGTGAACGATTTTGAGGAGACCCTTCCATTGTATGACGCAAAGATCATGCCAAAAGACTTGTTGAGCATCACGGTCAATACGACAGACCCGAAGGCTGCGACCCCATTCAACTTGACGGTACAGACTCCAATCAATGCGGCTTTGACAAATATCAGTACGACCACGCAACCGACCATGCAGCAATACTTGGTGAATAATAAAGGAGAGATCGATTTCCCTGTTATCGGTCGCTTGGAAGTGGGTGGTCTCACCAAGAACGAGGCGGAGGACTTGATTCGTGAGCGTTTGAAACCTTATTTGAAGGAATCCCCGATCGTTACGGTCCGTATGGCTAATTACAAGATCTCCGTGTTGGGTGAGGTGGCCCGTCCGGGTAGCTTCACGATCGGCAACGAGAAGGTGAACGTTCTGGAGGCTTTGGCGATGGCAGGCGATATGACGATTTACGGTGTCCGTGATAACGTCAAGCTGATCCGTGAGGACGTGAACGGTAAGCGTGAGATCATTAACTAAAGTTTCCCACCCCTTAAAACACCAACTTTTCTCATTTTCCTTTGTCTGTCTTCCCCCATATCCATTGACTGTTAACACATGCCTAACAGAAGTTATGCAGACTATCCACATACTTCGTCCCATTTTTCCAACGCTTCAGCCATTACAAGGATTTTGCTCATCTCTTTGTCGTTTCCGCTGATTGTAGCCATAAGGTATTGGGGCGTCATTCCAAGTATTTCTCCTAAAATGCGAAGAATGCGTTCGATGCAGGTAAGAACTCGCTTCCATAACGTGAGTGCCATGAGATCACCCTCCATATCCGAAAAGAGTTCGCCCATGGTTTGATATTCTGTGAATCTCTTTTCCAAAGCCATGACGGTATATGTAAGGTAACACAGCGTTGCGTCGGCTATCTGACCATTAAAGTCACAACCTTGATAACCTCCTAATCCGAGATATTGCTTAGTCTCCTTGTTCATCACCTCTATGTTCCATCTAATCTGATACACTTCAAAGGCTTTTACGAAAGACATCGTTGTATCCGTGGTGAGCAGAACGTTCCATGCGGAGTTTCTACCATACTTGATGAGGAAGATTCTGATAGGTATATCTCCTAAGTTGCCGTTGAGCTGAATATATCGACATTTGTATTTACGACAGTTCTTTCCTCGTTCACGTTCATAGGTGGCAATGAGTTCTGCAGCATTTTTCTTTTTGCCCGATATAGTGTATTTTGTCTTTCCCATTTTTGCAAGTCCAACAAAGTGCATTGCCCCTTTACCTATGCTTCTAACACATGTCATAAGTTGCTCGCAGGTGAACCAACTATCGGTAATCACATACTTCGCATGTAACCCCATCTTCCATCCACGGCGAAGCATATCCATGGCAACTTCCAGCTTAGACATCTTACACTCTTGAAAGCGCTTATAATCAGGATTGCCGGTGTTCCTCTTGGTGTGATATGCCTTTTTGAGTTGCTGTCTTGTCAGCCGTAGTTGCCTTGCTTCCCCTTTTCTTGATGTAGTGAAAAATCAAAGGGTATAGTTGTCTTGCCGTCAAAGAAGGCACAAAGTAACAGCTTGTAGCCCAATACGCATCTGCCTTTCATATGGTCGAAAACACGACTGATACCCTCCATCCTCACACCACTCTTCTCAAGTACGGTGTCATCTATAATGAAACATGTAGTGGTATCTGATTGAGGAACTTCGCCATACTTACGCAATAGGCACATATAACGCAGTGCAAAGTGGTTCATCAATCGTCTCCAATCCATCTGTGGGCGAATCATCATGCGATAGAAACAGTTCTTACCATGATTTGAAAGCTCATATATCTTATGTTTGCATATACTATGGATGCTCTCGCCCACAATGCGGAAGAGGCAAAGAGAGAGGAGCAACTCCGAAGCCGAAACTCCGTCCTGTTTCTCCAATGAAAGGCGAGATAATAGGTGACCGATGCCAAACTTGCCAAAAAGATGAAATAAATCATCACTCATTCGGGTTTTAACACTCAAAAGTTTGGATAACTCACTTATTTTCTCTATTTTTGCTTCCATAACAGTTTTGTTGTCTTGTCTTTAAAATCAGTTCTTTAGCGATTACTAATTTACAAAGAAAATTCGACAAACTGTTAATTTTTCTATCTATTTATTTGGGTGGGAACTTTAGTTAATTATAGAAACAAGAAAAAATGGAAATAAACGAAGACATATTGATCCGATACATCGATGGGATGTTGACCGAGGAGGAAGCTGCGGAGGTGAAAAACTGGCGGGCTGCCTCTCTAGAAAACGAGAAACTGTTGGAGCAGGTCTATTTTACGACTCAAGTGGCAAGTCGCCTAAAAGTCATGCGGACCGTGAACCCGGACGAGGCGTTGTCTCGTTTTAAATCAAGAATCCATAAGAAAGAGAAAAGATTAGCTTTAAGACAAGTGTTAGGTGTTATTCAACGGGCTGCGGCCGTGTTATTCATTCCAGTCTTTCTTTTATCCGCTTATTTGTTCATACAGCAGGGTCAAGGGAACGTGCGTACGCTAGCCGTACGCACGAATCCTGGGGTGGTTTCGGCGTTCGATTTACCTGACGGTTCTAAGGTTTGGCTGAATGCCAATAGCGAATTGAGATATCCTTCGGACTTCAATGCGGATACCCGTACGGTGGAATTAACCGGACAAGGATATTTCGAGGTGACGAAGAATGCCCATAAGCCTTTTATTGTGAAAGCGGATAAAGATTACTCGGTAGAAGTGTTGGGAACTTCTTTCAATGTATCCGCTTACAAAGACGAGAGTATGATAGAGACCACCTTGGTAGAGGGATCGGTAAAGCTGAACGTCGTGTCCGGAGGAAAGCGAATGACACAGATGTTGAAGCCAAACGAGAAAGCCGAGTATCAAAAGGGCGCTGGCAAGATCAAGGTGTTCGGCGTGAATACCGAATATGACACGGCTTGGAAGAACGGGGAGATTATCTTCAGGAACCATCCGATGGATAAAGTATTGAAAACGCTGGAACGTCATTATCATGTAGTATTCGAGGTAAAAGATAACGAGATACTCAAGTCCATAATAACAGCCCGTTTCAAGGACGAGCAATTGCCTCAAGTATTGGAATACCTGAAATTGGCGTCGGGAATCCAGTATGCGATACATAAACCTACCGTTAAGGACAGTGGATCGGGAACCTCAGTCGTGGAAATATCAAAATGAGAAATAATGTGTAACCTTCTAAAATACGTCTGCCCATGAAGAAAGAATAAACAAGGATTAAAAACATACGGAAGAATATTGGCGTATTCTCCCGTACGAAAAGTCAAGAAGAGCTGTTGGCGCAGCTACAAATAACTTTATTATAAATAGTAACACTACAAAAATATGAATAAAATTGTAACCTTAAATGCTTTAAGGGGGAATAGTTATTCTCTTTTTCGAAAATTCCGTTAATGATT
>ENA-OQAA01000792-OQAA01000792.1-human-gut-metagenome-genome-assembly--contig:-NODE-792-length-19749-cov-1.779380_pt1 | contig 19749 bp, 27 predicted proteins | sample MGYA00242489_ERZ504515 | MGnify/ENA primary metagenome ERZ504515 (study PRJEB26092, sample SAMD00036237) | human gut metagenome | host: Homo sapiens | study: EMG produced TPA metagenomics assembly of... | reverse complement strand
CAAGATTAAAGTAACTGTGGTTTGTCATATTCAGAATCGTGTCCTGATCCGGCACAGCGTAGTACTCAATTTTCACCGTGTCATCTTCAGTCAGTGTATATGTCACTTCGATTTTCACTGTTCCTGGATATCCTTGATCTCCGTCTCTGCTCTCCAGTACAAATGTAAGTTGATTGTTGTCCTCTTTTATCACATCCCAGATACGGACATTGAAGAAATCCATCCCACTGTGCAGATTATTACCATTATTATTTTGTGCAAGAGTGTAAGTCTTTCCATTCAGCTCAAAAGAAGCTCCCCCGATCCGGTTCGCACATCTCCCGACAATTGCCCCAAAAAACTTACTTGCCTCTTCATATTTTTGTGGCGTATCATACCCAAGCACAACATCTTTTGGAGTTCCATTTTTATCTTTGACGATCACCTTTACTAACGTCGCTCCAAGATCAGTCACCGCAATCTTTGTCCCATGCTGATTGGAAATTGTGTAAAGTGAAACACTGTTCCCTTGTTTTGTTGTTCCAAATACTGTTTTCTCTATACTCATCGTTCTTCTTCCTCTTTGCTCTGCTTATTTTTTATGAAAAATTTCAAGAAATCTTCGGATCACTTTTTGGCTCTCGCCTCTTTTCTGACGGTCTTTCCTGAAGCGCCTCCCGCATAAATACTTCCTGCGCATTCACCTCACGCTCTCTTATTTCTTTCTTTTTATATGTCCCGTCACTTGTCAGGATACGGGCCTTCACATTGTCCGACAGCATGACCTTCAAAAGATGGTTTAGTTGCCGTTTCACTATCGGATCATAGACCGGACATGCAACTTCTACCCGCTTTTCTGTATTTCTTGTCATCATGTCCGCGGAACCAATGTAGATCTTTTGCTCCTCCCGGACCCCGAAACTAAAGATTCTGGCATGCTCCAGGTAGCGCCCGACAATACTGATCACTCGTAAATTTTCTGTTTCCCCTTCAATCCCCGGTAGAATACAGCAAATTCCCCTTACGATCAGATCGATTCTGACTCCCGCTCTGGAAGCCTCGGCAATTTTCTCAATGAAATCCATATCGGTTACCGAATTCATCTTCATGACAATCCTGCCATTTGTCCCCTTTGCGATCTCCCTATCGATCAACAGGAGAATCTTCTGTTTTAAACTTGTCGGCGCTACGATCAGTTCTTCATATCTTCCGTCAAGATTACTGATTGACATATTTTTAAAGAATTCAGCTGCATCTTCCCCGATACTCCGACTGGATGTCATCAGAGAGACGTCCGTATACATCTCCGCTGTCTTCTCGTTATAATTTCCCGTCCCAATCTGAGTGATATACTGTATCTCATTCCGATGGCGTAGGTGATCAGACAGATTTTAGAGTGTACTTTGTATCCCTCAAATCCATAAATCACCCGGCGTCCCGCCTCCTCAAGCCTTTCAGACCAGTCGATATTATTCTGCTCATCAAATCTTGCCCGCAGTTCGATCAGCACTGTCACTTCTTTTCCGTTCTCTGCTGCTGCACACAGATACTCTACTAGCCTTGTCTTTCGTGCAAGGCGGTAAATCGTAATCTTAATCGTCATGACATTCGGATCCGCGGACGCCTCTTTGATCAGACGGAGAAACGGTTCCATACTCTCATATGGATAAGAAAGCAGAATATCTTTCTTCGAATCTGCTTCATCATACTGCCTTCTTCCACCATCTTCGCCATCTGCGGAGAAAATGCTCATACGTCAGTGCACGCTTCATAGAATCTGGAGCCTTATCGATCACTGAGAACATAAACCCGAGCTTCATCGGCACTTTTGTACGAAAAATCTGTTTCGGTGTAATGTTAAATTTACTGCAAAAATACTGTTCCCGCTCTTTACTGAGACTCTCTGCCACTTCAAGACGGACAACCGCCATTCTTCTCCGCTTATGTAATGTCTTTTTCATCCGGTAACGAAAATCATCATTGATATCAAACGCTTCATCATCCGGAGAAATGTCTGCATTCCTTGTCACACAGATATAATTTCGATCCGAGATCTCATACTGACTAAAAATCAGTTCCAAATACTCCATGATCACTTTTTCCATGCGAATATATCGAATGTCATGTCCGGGAAGATATAAGATATCAGAAATAAACTGCGGTACCGGTACAATTCCAAGTAACGATCTGCCATTCTCCTTCAAGGTTGCCGTCACATATATTTCATTGTTCAAAAGATGTGGAAATGGGTGGTTTGGATCTACGATCTGAGGTGACAAAAGCGGAAGGATCTGCTCTCTGAAATATTTTTTTACAAACTTCTTCTCTTGCTGTTCCAGCTCCTTGAAAGACAACCCACAGATTCCATACGGACTTAACTGTTTCTTGATCTCCGCGTATGTCTTCTCCCGCTCTTTATAGAGCGGTGCAACCGCCGTATAGATTTTGTCCAACTGCTGCCTTGCACTCCATCCGGTCTTATCGTCAATATGATTTTCTCCCATCATTCCCATATCATAGAGACTTCCTACCCGGATCATAAAAAACTCATCCAAATTGCTCGTAAAGATTGCGACAAACTTCATCCGCTCCAAAAGCGGCACTGTCGGATCCTGTGCTTCCTGAAGCACGCGCTCATTGAACCGGAGCCAGGACAATTCTCTGTTCTGTGTGTAATTCAATAGTTCTTTTCTCATTTGAACACCTTCCTCTTTTCGCAGTTCCAATCTTTCTTTATCAATTTTCAGTATAACAAATTTCTTATTTCATTTCCATACCCTGTCCTAAACTCCTCCAGAAAGAGAAAAAAGAGGTTCTGCAAAACTGCGGTTCCCCTTCTCTCTTTTCCTTTCTATTTTGCCTTGATATATCCTTTTGCAGTCAGTGTTTCTGCACAGAGCACAGCGCCTCCTGCTGCACCTCTGACTGTATTATGGGAAAGTCCGACAAACTTATAATCGTACACGGTATCTTCTCTTAAACGTCCAACTGAGATTCCCATTCCCTTCTCAAAATCTACGTCCAATTTTACCTGCGGGCGGTTGTCTTCCTCAAGATACTGGATAAACTGCTTTGGCGCACTTGGAAGTTCTAACTCCTGCGGCAGGCCACGGAATGTTACAAGCTTTTCAATCAACTGTTCTTTTGTTGGCTTCTTTGCAAATTTCACAAACACTGCAGCTGTATGTCCATCCAGAACCGGAACACGGATGCACTGTGTTGTAATAACAGGACTGCTTGCTTTTACAATCTCACCATCTTTGATCTGTCCCCAGATTCTAAGCGGTTCCTGCTCACTTTTTTCTTCTTCTCCACCGATAAATGGAATGATGTTCTCCACCATCTCCGGCCACTCTGCAAATGTCTTTCCTGCACCTGAAATCGCCTGATAAGTCGTCGCCACAACCTCTGTCGGCTCAAATTCTTTCCATGCATTCAGCACCGGTGCATAACTCTGGATAGAACAGTTTGGCTTTACTGCCACAAATCCTCTCTCTGTTCCAAGCCGTGCTTTCTGCGCTTCAATGATCTCAAAGTGTTCCGGATTGATCTCCGGGATTACCATCGGCACATCTTTTGTCCAGCGGTGTGCACTGTTATTTGATACAACCGGTGTCTCAGTCTTTGCATAAGCTTCCTCGATTGCCTTGATTTCTTCCTTGGACATATCCACTGCGCTGAATACAAAATCAACACCCGCTGCAACTTTCTCTACTTCATTGACATTCATGACTACTAAACTTTTCACTGATTCCGGCATCGGTGTCTGCATCTTCCAGCGGTCTCCAACCGCCTCCTCATACGTTTTCCCTTCTGATCTTGGGCTGGCTGCCACTGTCACTACTTCAAACCATGGATGATTTTCCAAAAGAGAAATAAATCTCTGTCCTACCATCCCCGTTGCTCCAAGAATTCCTACTCTTAATTTTCTCTCCATCTTTCTTTCCTCTCTTTACTAAACCATTATATTTATCAATCCTGTGCGGAAAACGTATCCGACTGGGACAAATATCGTTTCTGCAGAGAAATCACCTGCTCCATCGCTTCCCGCCCCGGTGCACCAAATGTCTTGCGCTTCTCCACACAAGTCTTCAGACTGATCGCATCATAAATATCTTACCTGAAATACCGGGGAAATCCTCTGATATTCTTCCAAACTCATCTCTTCCAATGAAATTCCCTTCTCAATGCAGCTTAACACAAGCTGTCCGACAATCCCATGTGCATCCCGAAATGCTACGCCATGGCCTACAAGATAATCTGCTGCATCTGTCGCATTAGTAAATCCGTTTTTCGCGCTTCTTTCCATCTGTTCCTTCTGAAATCTCATCGTGCGGAGCATATCTGTAAACAACATCAGACATCCCTTTGCCGTATCGATCGCATCAAAAGCAAGCTCTTTGTCTTCCTGCATGTCCTTATTATAAGCAAGCGGCAATCCTTTCATTGTCACAAGAAGTGACATCAACGCTCCGTAAACACGTCCTGTCTTTCCACGAACAAGTTCTGCAATATCCGGATTCTTCTTCTGCGGCATAATGCTGCTTCCGGTACTGTATGCATCATCAATTTCAACAAACTGGTACTCATTGCTGTTCCAGATAATAACCTCCTCTGAAAAGCGGCTTAAATGCATCATAACCGTAGACAGTGCGGCTAAAAATTCAATCAGATAATCTCTGTCTGCCACAGAATCCATACTGTTCCATGTGGCACCTGCAAACCCTAACAGTTCCGCTGTATACTCTCTATCCAACGGATATGTGGTACCAGCCAGAGCTCCAGAGCCAAGCGGACAGTAATTCATTCTCCGGTAAACATCCTTCATGCGGGCTCGATCTCGCTTAAACATTTCAAAATAAGCACCCATATGGTGTGCCAATGTGATTGGCTGTGCTTTCTGCAGATGAGTAAATCCCGGCATGAACGTATCGATATGTTCTTCCATGATTCCAAGCAGTACCTCTAACAACTCCTTCAAAAGATGATCCGTCGCATACACTTCATCTCTGATATAAAGCTTCATATCGAGGGCAACCTGATCATTTCTGCTTCTTCCAGTATGTAATTTCTTGCCAGGTTCTCCGATCCGCTCGATCAAAGTCGCCTCCACAAAACTATGAATATCTTCATATTTCTCTGAAATCGCAAGAGAACCGTCTTCTATATCCCTTAAAATTCCTTCCAGACCGGAAATCATTTTCCGTTGTTCTTCTTCTGTCAGAATCCCTTGCTTTGCCAACATCATCACATGCGCGATGCTGCCTCTAATATCCTGTGCATAAAACCTTTTGTCAAAAGAAATCGATGCATTGAACTGATATACCATCTGATCTGTTTCTTTTGTAAATCGTCCTCCCCACAATTGTGCCATATTTGTTCCTCTTTTCTGTTGCTTATTTTTCATAGTCTATCATATTTTTGTATAATTTTCCAATATTATCTTCTCTTTTTACATATTTTTTCTTTCTCTTTTAGGATTTTTTACATATTTTCACTTTTTAGCATTTCTTTCTTCTGAGCTTCTCGCTCTTGTTTTGAGAAGATACAGCCACAGTAATCCTGCCGGTAAAGTCCATACAATCCCGATAATTCCACCGAGCGACGGTATCCATTCTTCTTCTTAAAATCAGACAGAAGATACGGAACCCCTATCTCTTCCCCGATCCGCTCTCCAATTTCATTTAACTTTGCAGCATTTTTCATCGGGCTGATACTAAGTGTCGTTGTAAAATAATCAAAATTGCCCTTTTTCGCTTCCCTTGCCGCCTCCAAAAGTCTCAGTTCATAGCAGCGAAAACATCGCCTGCCGCCTTCTTTTTCTCTCTCCATCCCTTTTACCGCATCATAAAACAGCTGTTTTATCATATTCTCCCGCCAGAAAAGAGATTGGATATTTCGCCGGGAGTTTCTCAATCAGTTCCTTTTGTTCCTGTACCCGCTTGTCATATTCGGTATCCGGATAAATATTCGGATTGTAATAGAACACTGTAATATGAAAATACTGAGACAAATACTCCAGCACATAACTACTGCAAGGTGCACAACAGCTATGAAGTAACAAAGATGGGACTCTGCCATCTTTTTCAAACTGTTTTAACAAGTTCTCCAACTCTTTCTGATAATTTCTCTTTGGCTGTCCCGATATCTTCCGGTTTTCTTCCTTTTGATTCATCCTCCCACCATCTGTTCTTTCTTTCATTTTCTTCACCCTTTGCCCTTTTTCTTTTATTTCTCCTGCTGATATTATACACAACTGATCAAAAAAAACAATCCGCGTTTTTCTGATTGCTCTATCGCCGCACCATTTTCTTTCTTTTGCATAAATTGGATAGAAACAGACTGGAGGCTTTTATGGAACTATATTAGAATTTCAAAATGTCAGTTATGCCTACCACACGCTGGATGGCGAGACACCTTGCTTTAAGCCACATCTCCTTTTCGGTAAAAAAGGGAGAATTTATTGCTATCGTCGGTCCATCTGGCTGCGGAAATCCACACTCTTATCACTGATCGCAGGGCTGCTCCAACCGGAGGAGGGGCAGATTCTGATCCATGGAAAATCCGTAGAGCTGCGCAATGCCAACATTGGGTATATGCTTCAGAAAGATCACCTGTTTGAGTGGCGCTCCATCTATCGGAATATCATCCTTGGCCTGGAGATCCAGCACAAATTGAACAGCCAGACAAAAGAGAAAGCAAACGAACTGCTAGCCACTTATGGACTGCAAAACTTTGCCAAAGCAAAACCTTCTGAGCTCTCCGGAGGTATGCGGCAGCGCGCTGCCCTTATCCGCACACTGGTCCTTGATCCAGATCTTCTCCTTCTCGACGAACCATTCTCTGCTCTGGATTATCAGACTCGTCTGACGGTTGGAGATGATATCGGACAAATTATCCGAAAAGAAAAAAAGACAGCGATTCTTGTCACTCACGACTTATCAGAAGCAGTCAGCCTTGGAGATCGCGTCATCGTCCTTTCTGCCCGTCCCGCCTCTATTCAACAGACGATCCCGCTTCACTTTGATATGCAGGAAGATACTCCTCTTCTTCGCAGAAATACACCGGAATTTAAAACATATTTCAATCTTGTCTGGAGGGAACTAAATGGAAGTGAATGAGATGTCCGTAAAACAACAGGAATTTTTAAAAGGCAGACAGAAGCACCGGACCATCGTCTCTGTCTTCCGGGTTCTGATCTTGCTTCTCTTTTTTATCCTCTGGGAGATTTCCTCTGCAACCGGACTGATCGACTCGTTTATCTTCAGCAGTCCTTCAAAAATTGTCCGCTGCTTCTGGAATATGGTGTGCGATCGAAGCATCTTCCTCCACGTTGGTGTCACCGTATATGAGACAATCGTAAGCTTCCTTCTTGTTATCTTCATTGCTCTGCTCTGTGCCGTTCTTCTCTGGTTCAGTCCGAAGCTGTCCGAGATTATGGAACCTTACCTTGTCGTGCTGAACAGCCTTCCAAAATCTGCACTGGCACCCCTTCTGATCGTATGGCTCGGCGCCACTCAAACAACGATCATTGTCTCTGGAATGTCTGTTGCAATCTTTGGAAGTATTTTAAGCCTATATACAAGCTTTCATACTGTCGATCAAGAGAAAATCAAACTCATCTATACGCTGCACGGTACCAGATTCCACGCTCTCACAAAAGTTGTAATCCCTCACTCCATTCCGGCAATCATCAGCAATATGAAGGTCAACATCGGCCTATGCCTCGTCGGAGTGATCATCGGAGAATTCCTTGCAGCACGAAACGGGCTTGGTTACTTGATCATTTACTCCAGCCAGGTCTTTAAGCTCGACTGGCTCCTGATGGCTATCGTCCTCCTTTGCATTCTCGCAATGTTCCTATATGCCTGCATCAACCTGCTTGAAAAGCTATACCTCGGAAAACGCCACTCTTGATCGCTACTATTGCAAAGAGCCCCTTTTCAATACGAAAAAGAGGGAACCTCTCGCCTTTCGAGAAGTTCCCTCTTTTTTCAAACATCATTGGATATTTTCGTTATTTCTCCATACTTCCCAATGCTTTTTTCTTCCATTTTCCACGTTTGTAAAAGTAAAATGTAATCAACGCACCCAGCACCCAAGAGCAAAGCAACGAAATGAAAACGCACTCAGACCGTCCATTTGGCAATTCTGGTGTTCTTGTGATCCAGGAAATTCCATAGGCAACCGGTACACGGATCAGCACTGTCGTCACAAGCGAGATCCACATCGGCGTCATCGTATCACCTGCCCCACGCATCACTCCGGACAAGCACTGAGTTGCCCCCATCGCAATATATCCAACCGCAAGAATACGCATCATCCGCATGCTGAGGTCAACAAGCTCCTCAGTCTCTGTAAAAATCCCCATCAGATATTTCCCAAAGATCAAAATCAGCCCGGTAATAGCCGCCGATACTCCCATTGCAATCAGAGTTCCCTGCTTTGCTCCCGGTTGATTCTATCATATTGTTTTGCTCCTGCATTCTGTCCGGCATAAGTCGTCATCGCTGTTCCAAAAGAAAAGTTTGGCATCATCGCAAACCCATCAACGCGCATAATGATTACATTTGCTGCAATGAACATCTCCCCGAAACTATTTGTCAATGACTGCACAATAATCATTGCCATTGAAAAAATTGCCTGTGTCAATCCAGAAGGAAGTCCCAGGCGGATAATCTGTGCCGTATGTTCTCTGCTCATTTTTAAGTGATGTTTTCTAAACTCAAAAATTTCCTTCATATGCATTAATTTCCATAAACAAAGCACCGCAGAGACAAACTGAGCGATCACTGTCGCGAGGGCAACCCCCGCTACTCCCATATCAAACACTGCAACAAATAAAAGATCCAGACCAATATTCAATACCGTTGCAACAAGCAGATAAACGAGTGCCGACACAGAATCTCCAAGACCCCTCAGCACACCACTTAATATATTATAATAAGCCATGCCTGCAATCCCGACCATCATAATAATCAGATAGGAAGTACACCAGTCGATAATGCTTGCCGGTGTGTGGAGCATTTCCAACATCGGTCGCACGACAAATGGAGAAACGATCATCAGAGCTATTGCAACAATCGCTGTCAGCGTCACACATCCTCCGATTGTAGATGATAATTCTTCCTTTCTTTCGCCCCAAAATACTGGGCAACCATAATACTCACCCCAACTGAAATTCCAATAAACAGTACGATCAGCAAGTTCAAAATCGGGCTGGCACTTCCCACGGCTGCCAGAGCATTATCTCCGACATAGCGTCCCACAATAATACTATCCACCGTATTGTATAATGCTGCGCAATATTTCCGATCAACATCGGAATCGTAAACAGGACAATCTTTTTCCATGGTGTTCCTTCTGTCATGTCTGTCGGTGTAAACAATTTTTTCCACATTTGTTTCATTTCCCTCACTCCCTCTTTCGTTTTGTTCTGTAATAAAAAAGCAGATATAGACTCTCACCTATATCTGCCTGCCATTCAGCTGAAAATCGGACTTGAACCGACGACCCCTTCATTACGAGTGAAGTGCTCTACCGACTGAGCTATTTCAGCACGATATGATATATTATATTTATTTTCTGTAAACTTACTTTTCTCTGCAAGTTGCTACGAACTATAGTATAATAAAAATTTTCTGAAAAGTCAAGTTTTTTTATTAAAAAACGGCAAAAAGTGGAAGAAATTGGGAACCTTTTGCCGTCTTTCTTGTACTGCTTTTCTATTAGCTTTCTTTTTGAATATGAACATCCATTTGCGGATAAGGAATGTTGATTCCCTGTTCATCCATCGTCAGTTTGATTTCCTCCAATAATCTCCATCTGGTCGGCCAATAATCATCGGTTTTCACCCAGGACTTTGACCCGATCACAACAGAACTTTCCGCCAGTTCATCAACATAGACTATGATTTCTTCATCTTTTAAAATACTCTCATCTTCAAGAAGAAGAGATTCGATCACTTCCTTTGCCTTCCGCAAATCTGACTCATAGGAAATCCCTACTTTAATCTCCAAACGCCTCTTCTCTTTGGCTGTCACATTTGTCAGACTATTATTAGACAGCGCACCGTTTGGAATAACGATCATCCGATTGTCAACCGTCGATAATTTTGTATAGAAAAATTTGAATTTCCTTTACCGTTCCTTCATTTCCAGTTCCACTTTCAATAATATAATCTCCCACTACAAACGGTTTCAAAAGAAGGATCAAAACTCCTCCCGCAAAGTTTGAAAGACTTCCTTGGAGCGCCAGACCGATAGCAACACCTCCGGAAGCAAAGAGCGCTGCGATCGATGTCGTATCTACTCCGAAATTTGCCACAAGACTAAAAATCAGAATACAATAAAGCACCACTTTTAGCATTGAATCTACAAACTGCTCTACCCCTTTATCTACATTTGCCCGATTTAAAGATGCTCTGACTAATTTCTGTACCCACCGGATCAGCTTTCTTCCGATAAAAAAGCAGATCAATGACAACACTACTTTCAGACCAAAATTAATGATGTTCGGAATCTGAGAATTGACATATTCGACCAACCGGTTTACATCTTTTGCTGCTTCTTCTACATTTTCTGCTGCTGTTTCCATATCCATAGATGACCTCCTCTTTCGCGCTGTAAATTTATTTTATCTTCCACTGTTTATTCTAACATAAGAAATGCCCCAAGGTTTCCTCTCTTCCCCTGTGATGCCCGATGCGAAAACAGGAGTTCACTGTTACAGCAAGTACAGATATTTGTCACTGCAATCTGCTCCTTCGGGATTCCTGCCTCCTGCAGCACAATGCGATTTGCCTCCCAGAGATTTAACTGGTATTTCCCATTTTCTTTTTCATAAAATAATTTTTCCCAGTATTTCTCATCATAGTTTTCCCGAAACTGCTCAACAACATCTTTGCTGACCTCATAGCAATCCTGACAAATCGACGGTCCGACTGCCGCGACAACATCCTTTGGATCTGTTCCATACAGTTCTGTCATTTTCTCCACCGTCACTTTTCCGATCTTTCCAACCGTGCCTCTCCATCCAGAATGGCTGAGCCCAATCGCTTTTTTTACCGGATCCACGAAAAAAGTGGCACACAGTCTGCATAAAAAGTAGCAAGGCAAAGTCCGGTTCATTTGTCACAAGCCCATCCACATCCTTATACCCTTCCGGGCATCCCGTAACACATGCCTGCGGAAATAAAAATCCTTTTCCTGCATCGTCTTTTGTTACTTTCCGCACATTCGTTGTATGTGTCTGCGCAGAAAAGACATACTGCTCTGCGAAATCTCAAGCACTTCTGCCATCGGTAAAAATTCTCCCGCACTGCTTCCGGATCATCTCCCGGGAAAACTTAAGTTCATCGAGGCATAGATTCCCTCACTGACTCCTCCAAGTCTTGTAGAAAATGCGTGTCTCACACACTTCGTATGTTCTAAAAGCGGGTAGGACAGATAGGTTACGCCCACTTTTTCTTTTACTTCCAATACGTTTCTTTCGTCTGTTTTCTTCCAACGATTCTCCAATGCTCTCTCCTCCCTTTATTTTTCGTTAAACATCTGTGCACCATATTTATCCTGGTTCTCAAAATGCATCCCGGATCAGACAGATCTCCCGTCCTAAAATACTAATCACATCGAAGCGACAAGGTATTTCTCCTATCCCATACTCCTGCAAGTATGCTGCCGCACATTTGTAGATTGTTTGCTGCTTCTTGATTCCGACTGCCTCCGCCGGTTCTCCTTTTCTCGTATCCGAGCGATACTTAACCTCACAGAATACAAGCACCTCTCCGTCTTTCGCAATTAGGTCAATCTCCCCGTATCTGCACCGATAATTACAGGAAAGTATCTGAAAGCCACATGCTTCCAGATACTCTGCTGCCATTTTCTCATACTCCCTTCCGATCTGTCGCTGATTTCCCATAAAATGCTTTCCTCTCTTTAGATGAAATTGTGGATAAAACTACGACGATGGATCGGTGTCGGTCCATATTTTTTCAATGCTGCGATATGCTCTGACGAGCCATACCCTTTGTTCGATGCAAATCCATATCCAGGAAGTACCTCCTCATATTCTGTCATCAGCCGGTCTCTTGTCACCTTCGCCACAATACTTGCCGCGGCAATCGAAACACTTTTGGCATCTCCTTTGATGATCGGCACCTGGACAATATGCGGAGGAATCATCGGAATTGTAACTGCATCATTTAGAAGGACATTCGGCTCCACACAAAGCTTCCCTACAGCCTCCCGCATTGCCTCATACGTTGCCTGAAGAATATTGATCTCGTCAATCCGTGCAGGACTTACAATTCCAATCCCAACAGCTACTGCTTCCTGCATGATCACCTCATAGAGTTCTTCCCTGCGTTTCTCCGTCAATTTTTTGGAATCATTGAGATAAAGAATCTGGCTGTCTTTTGGAAGGATTACAGCCCCTGCCACGAGCGGACCTGCAAGCGGACCTCTTCCAACTTCATCGATCCCGCAGATAAATGCTGCATCCCGGTATTTGTTCTCATAAGATTTCATCGCCTCAATGCGGGCGATCTCCGCCACAAGCTTTTCTTCCTGCTTTTTGTATTTTGCGATCAGAGCAGTCACGCCTGCCCTCGGATCATCTGCATACTGTTCATACAGTACCTTTCTTTCACAATCATCTGCCTGAGAAAATTCCTGCTGTATTTCCCGAATGCTCTTACTCATGTTTTATCACTCCAAACTCTGAAAATGGCCAGATCCGTACCCACGCTCTTCCAACAAGATCTTCTCTCTTTAAAATACCAACTCTGGAATCTCTGCTGTCCATGCTGTGGTTCCGGTTGTCACCCAGTACAAAATATTCATCTTTTCCAAGTGTCACCGGCACTTCGGCGATCCCTGCATCCTGCATCACTTCCGCTCCATACTCCTCACCGAGTATCTGTCCGTCAATGTAGACTTCCCCATCGATAATCTGTATGGTTTCCCCCGGCATTCCGATAATCCGCTTAATATAGTATGTATTTTCCTGATACTGATACGGAAAGACAATAATGTCATACCGCTCCGGATCCCGGAACCGGTAAGAGATTTTGTCCACAATGAGATTATCACCATCACTCAAGGTCGTTTCCATCGAGGAACCGGTAACACGCGTACGCTGTCCAACAAATGTAATCACAAGATACGTCAGACCAAAAATAATCAGTATATATACCAGCCAGCCAAGAAGTTCCTTAAAAATATTTTTTCTTCTGCTAAATACTTTTCTTCATCGCTTTTCATTTCTTACCGCCTTCTTCCTTCCGCTTTTTCTACTCATAGTCTTCCGGAAATTCCAGCGTGATCCTTCCAAGCTTTCCACTCCGGAAGTCGTCGATCAACAGGATTGCAGCCTTATTTGTGTCAAGTTCATTTCCTTTCACAAGACAATGTCTGCTTTCTGCAATTCTTCTCAGGCACTCATAGGAGTCTTCACTGATCTCTATGCTATATTTTTCTTCCAGAACGCCCGGATATTTCTCTGTCAGAAAAGCGATCATCTCCATCGCAAGTTCTTCTGTATTTAAAATCTCATCCTTGATCGAACCGATAAACGCGAGCCGAAGTCCCACTGTCTGATCTTCAAATTTCGGCCAGAGAATTCCCGGTGTATCGAGAAGTTCTACGTTTTTATTAAGACGGATCCACTGTTTTCCTTTTGTGACGCCTGGCTTATTTCCAGTCTTCGCGCATGCTTTGCCTGCAAGAGCATTGATAAATGTCGACTTTCCGACATTTGGAATCCCGACAACCATTGCCCGCACCGGACGATTTAAGATGCCGCGCTTTCTGTCACGCTCAATTTTTTCTTTACATGCCTCCTGAATTACGCCTTGGATCGACTTGATTCCGCCTCCTCTTTTCGAGTTTACTTTTACAACTGAAAATCCTTTTTCCTTAAAGTATTCTGCCCAGGCATCATTCTGTTTTTCTTCCGCAAGGTCTGACTTATTCAAAAGAATCAGCCTCGCCTTATTTTTTCCAAGCTCATCAATGTCTGGATTCCGGCTGCTCACCGGAATTCTGGCATCAACCAATTCGATCACAAGATCGATCAATTTTATATTTTCCTGCATCATACGTTTTGCTTTCGTCATATGACCCGGATACCATTGAAAATGCATCTCTTTTACCTCTATCTTTCTATCAGTCTTTTATCAATCCAAAATGTTGTGTCGGCAACATGACAAACCATGCTTTCCCTTCTATCTCAGAGCGTTTCACTGTACCGATATCCGCCTCTCTGCTATCTTCACTCGCCGCCCGGTTATCTCCAAGTACAAAATACTCATCGCCTCCAAGCACCAGCTCTTCCCCGGCAATTCCGGCATCTCTGATCTCTGTTGTCTGGAAATCCTCTTTTAACTTCTCTCCATTAATATAAACAGCATTGTCCTTCAATTGGATCGTTTCTCCGGGAAGTCCTACAATGCGCTTGATCGAAGCATGGGCATTTTCATTCCCATTTGGCCGGAACACAATAATATCATTCCGCTTCGGTGTGCTTGTGTCATAAATCAGTCGGTTGACAAGCACAATGTCCCCATTATGCAGCACCGGATTCATCGAATCGCCAATATTGCTGACCCGCTGTCCCCAGTACCATACAAGCACAAAGGCGATGATACATACAATCGCGATCTGCATACTCCATACCAGACCATTGCGGATTTTCTTTATATATTCTCTCTTCCTGCTTCTCCTGATTCCGTATCTTTTCATTCGCACCTCTGTGTCTGTCTTTCTTGATGATAGAACAAAAGGGACAACATACATTCCGTACTTTGTCCCTTCCTCTTGTTACTATTTTACTAATTCTTTTACTTTTGCTTTCTTACCAACGCGGTCTCTTAAGTAGTTCAGTTTCGCTCTTCTTACTTTACCTCTGCGAACAACTTCTACTCTCTCTACGTTTGGTGAGTGTAATGGCCAAGTTTTCTCAACACCGATTCCGTTAGAGTTCTTTCTAACTGTAAATGTTGCTCTTGTGCTTCCACCCTGTTTCTTCAGAACTGTTCCTTCAAAAACCTGGATTCTTTCACGGTTACCTTCTTTAATTTTTGCGTATACTTTTACAGTATCACCTACGTTAAATTCAGGTACTTCTGCCTTTAACTGCTCAGCTTCAATTTTCTTAATAATATCGTTCATCTTGTGTGACCTCCTTATTATTTGGACGTTCCTAATACATGATTTGTATCAGAGGACCATCTCTTTACTTCACAACACGTTACATTTTATCATGCTCTATTATATTTTGCAAGTTTTTTTTCTCTTTTTCTGTAAGTTCTGCCTTATCCAGCAAATCCGGTCTTCGTTGCCATGTTCTCAAAATCGACTGTTCTCTTCTCCACTTTTCCACGTTGCATGATGTCCGGATAGAAGGATCGGCGGCACTTGCTTGTCATGCCAGATTTCTGGTCTTGTATAATGCGGATATTCCAACAGATTATCCTGAAAACTCTCAAATTCTGCCGAAGTATCATTGTGCAGAACTCCCGGGATCAGACGGGATACCGCATCAACAATTACCATAGCTGGAAGTTCTCCTCCGGTCAGTACATAGTCTCCGATGGAGACATAATCTGTCACGATTTCTTCCAACACTCGCTCGTCAATTCCTTCATAATGACCGCACAAGAGGATCAGATCTTCTTCTTTCGCAAACTCCTCTGCCATACTCTGGGAGAAAGTCCCCCCCTGCGGTGAAAGATATACGACACGTGTTACGCCCTTCTTTTCCAGTGCGTTCTTCGTGAGTAATCTTCCACTGCGCGGTATGCGCCGTACACCGGCTCTGCTGCATCAGCATACCCGCTCCGCCTCCATATGGATAATCATCCACCCGATTATGTTTATTATTCGCATAATCCCGGATATTAACAGCCTCTACCGAAAGCAGATTATTTGCCATTGCTCTTCCAGTAATACTTGTCCCAAGTCCATTTAAGACCATCTCCGGAAATAATGTCAGTATATGAAAATGCATCCTTTATACCAGCCTTCTAACAGATGAATTGTCATCTTCTGCTCTTCGATATCCACATTAAGAATGCACTGTTTGATTGCCGGCACAAGGACTTCTTTTCCATCCGTCGTGTCGATGATATACACATCGTTTGCCCCGGTTTCCAGCACGTCACGGAGCGTTCCGAATTCAGCTCCATCTTCGGTAAATACATGCATTCCAATCATATCAGCAATAAAATATTCATCTTTTTTTAATTTTACCGCATCTTTTCTGTCTACGAGAAGACTTTTCCCCTTATACTTCTCGATGTCATTTATATTATCAATCCCTTTGAATTTCAAAATCGCAAACTGTTTAAAAAACTTCACCTGCTCCACTTCCAAAGGCAACTGCTCTTTTCCTGTATCTAATAACACATGCTTCAGCTTCTTGAAGCGCTTCACATCATCTGTGGTAGGAAATACTTTTACTTCTCCCCTGACACCGTGCGTGCTTGAGATCACTCCGACCTGAAATTGTTGTTCCATAAGATCTTTCTCTGCCTGTGCTTTCTTATTTCCACCCGGCAGATGCTCCTTTCCTGCTTCCAATGAATCCTTTTAAAAAATAGATACCGCTCTACTGAGCGATATCTACAACTACTTCTTATCTTCTTCGCAGCTGCTGCCTTTACAACAGAACGGATCGCCTTTGCAATTCTTCCCTGCTTTCCAATTACTTTTCCCATATCTGCATCAGAAACATGTAACTCAATCACAGTTGTCTTTCCCTCTGTTTTCTCTGTAACTACAACACCGCTCGGATCATCTACTAATGCTTTCGCAATTACTTCGACTAATTCTTTCATCACGCGCACCTCCGCGGCTCAGATTATTTTTCGATTCCAGCTGCTTTGAAAATCTTTCCAACTACTTCTGTTGGCTGAGCTCCGTTGTTTAACCATTTCTTAGCTGCTTCCTCATCTACTTTGAAAGGCGCTTGGCTCCTGGTTCGGATCATATGTTCCGATCTCCTCGATAAATCTTCCGTCTCTTGGAGATCTTGCATCTGCTACAACGATTCTATAAAATGGTGCTTTCTTCTGTCCCATTCTTTTTAATCTGATTTTTACTGCCATTTCATTCACCTCTTCATCTTTCTCTTAAAATTTGTTATCTATGTGCTAAAAAGGAAGCTTGAATCTGCCTTTTTTACCACCTTTGCCGCCCATTAAATTCGGAAGCTGCTTCATCATCTTCTTGGACTGTTCAAACTGCTTGATCATGCGGTTGACTTCACTGATATCTACTCCCGCCCCCTTCGCAATTCTATGCTTCCTTGATGGGTTTAAAATCTCTGGATTCCGGCGTTCTTTCACAGTCATAGAATAAATGATTGCTTCCATCTGTGCCATCTTCTTCTCGCCTTCCTCAGAATCAAATCCCTTCATCTGTGCCATGTTCATTCCCGGCATCATACTGAGGATACTGGACAGACCGCCCATCTTTTTCATCTGATTCATACTCTCCAGATAATCTTCAAAATCAAACTGGGCCTTCTTAATCTTCTTGCCCATCTCTCTTGCTTTGTCTTCGTCAATGTCTTCTCCGACCTTCTCGATCAGGCTGAGTACATCTCCCATACCAAGAATACGGGATGCCATACGATCCGGATAAAACTGCTCCAGATCAGAAAGTTTCTCACCCATTCCGACATAAAGGATCGGCTTTCCTGTGACTGCACGAATGGAAAGTGCAGCACCGCCTCTTGTATCTCCGTCAAGCTTTGTCACAATGACACCATCGATTCCAATCTTCTGATTGAAATCATTTGCCACATTAACCGCATCCTGTCCTGTCATCGCATCGACTACAAGGATTGTCTGATGAACTTCCACATGTTCTTTGATTTCCTGAAGTTCTTCCATCATCTCCTCATCGATATGAAGACGTCCTGCCGTATCGAGGATCACGACATTGTTTCCATTTTTTGCAGCATGTTCCATCGCTGCTTTGGCGATATTAACCGGCTTGTGATTCTCACCCATCGAGAATACTTCCACGCCCTGCTTCTCACCGTTCACCTGTAACTGCTTAATCGCTGCCGGACGATACACATCACACGCAACAAGAAGTGGCTTCTTCCCTTTCAGCTTCAGCTTTCCTGCAATCTTCGCTGTTGTCGTCGTCTTACCGGCTCCCTGAAGACCCGCCATCATAATAACAGTGGTCGCCTGTCCCGGCTGCAGCTGAATCTCAGTCGTCTCAGATCCCATCAGACGGATCAACTCTTCATTTACAATCTTGATCACCATCTGTCCCGGATTCAGACCATTCATCACGTCCTGACCGACTGCACGCTCCTGCACATCTTTCACAAACCCTTTGACAACTTTGAAGTTAACATCCGCCTCTAAAAGCGCCATCTTTACTTCCCGCAGTGCAAGCTTAACATCTTCCTCAGTCAGACGTCCCTTGCTTCTCAGGTTCTTAAATACATTTTGAAGTTTTTCAGTTAAACTGTCAAATGCCATACTACAACTCCTCTAAGATTTCCGAAGAAATCCCTTTAATCTCTCGGATCAGCTCTTCTGTACTGATCTTTTCTTGCTCTTCTAACAATGTATTCATGCGGTGAACTTTTTCCTTAATGGAAAGAAATCTCTCTACAAGATGGAGCTTCGACTCATATCCCTCCAGTGTCTTGTTGCACCGTTTGATCAAATCGTGTACGCCCTGCCTGCTGATTCCCGCATCTTCTGCGATTTCACTCAAAGATAAATCCTCCAGCACGAACTGCTCATATATATTTTTCTGATGTGCTGTCAAAAGCTCTCCATAAAAATCATACAGCAATGCCTGTTCTAAGATCTCATTCATTTTTATCACCTTTGGTATCATATAACAAAAAAATGTGGTGTCAAGTATTTTTCTTGACACTGATGATTTTCTGCAAAATCAGCACCTTTCATAGCAGACGAAGTTTCTTGCACCGCCTCTTTTTTGTGCTACAATCCAGACGAAGAACATTTACAAACATTACTTGAAATCGATATCTATGGAGGATTTATTTCTATGAAAATCATCATTTCCCCGGCAAAGAACATGAAACCGGCCCAAGCCGAAACGATACCGCGTTCGCTGCCCGCTTATCTTTCCCATACACAAGAGATTATCGAGGTGCTGCGTACTATTCCCCGATGGATCTTGAGATTCTTATGCGGATCAATCCATCCTTGGCACTGGATGGCGCCGACCGGATCCAGACAATGAAATTCGATCAGAACGGTACTGCCGCCATCGAAACTTATGATGGAATCCAGTATAAATATATGAAACCACTCACCTTTTCTGACTCTGACAAAGAGTATGCTCAAAAGACGATCCGCATTTTAAGCGGCGCTTATGGAATATTAAAGCCTTACGACAGTATTTACGAATACCGATTGGAAATGCTCACAAAACTAAATGTTGCCGGCACAAAGAACCTTTATGAATACTGGTCAGACCTTCTCTATCAGGATCTCACTGCATCCGATGACCTGATCGTCAATCTTGCCTCTGAGGAATATGCAAAATGTATCCGAAAATACGTCAAAGCTCCGGTTCGCTTTCTCACCTGCTCTTTCAAAGTCCGGAAAAATGGAGTTTACAAGACACTCGCCACTGCCGCCAAGATGGCACGCGGTCAAATGGTTCACTATATCATCACAAACCGGATTTCTGATTTTGAAAAATTAAAAGAGTTCGACACTGACGGCTACTTCTATGAGCTTCCCTCTCCTCTGACTCCGAATTCGTC
>ENA-OQAA01000791-OQAA01000791.1-human-gut-metagenome-genome-assembly--contig:-NODE-791-length-19752-cov-6.766217_pt1 | contig 19752 bp, 25 predicted proteins | sample MGYA00242489_ERZ504515 | MGnify/ENA primary metagenome ERZ504515 (study PRJEB26092, sample SAMD00036237) | human gut metagenome | host: Homo sapiens | study: EMG produced TPA metagenomics assembly of... | reverse complement strand
GAAGAGAAAAAGAAGGGCTGATAAATATGAAGCTGTCTGAGATCAAAAACGGCAATCTGTCCGCCGAGTGGGCAGAGAAGGGTTATGAGCTGCCCAAATCGATATCGAGCTGTCAAGGCCAAGACCCACGCCGAACCCACCTGGGTGCACTTCGGCGCAGGCAATATCTTCCGTGCATTCCCGGCTGCCATCCTGAACGATGCGCTGAACACCGGCAAGTATGACCGCGGTGTCATCGTGGCGAGAGCTTTGACTACGAGATCATCGACAAGGCTTATCGTCCCTACGACAATATGAGCCTGCTGGTCTGCCTGAAGTCCACCGGCGAGATCGAGAAAAAGGTCGTGGCTTCCGTTACCGAGAGCCTGAAGGCTGACTACTCCTTCGGCGAGGACTGGGCACGTCTGGTGGAGATCTTCCAGAACCCCAGCCTGCAGATGATCTCCTTCACCATCACTGAGAAGGGCTACGGCGTTGCTCCTGCTGATCTGGAGCGCGGCCTGACCCCCGTGCTGGCCATGGGCAAGGTCACTGCTCTGCTGTACGAGCGCTTCAAGGCCGGCAAGCTGCCCCTGACCGTTCAGAGCATGGATAACTGCTCCCACAACGGCGATAAGGTCAAGAACGCTGTCCACGCCTATGCTGCCAAGTGGGTGGAGCAGGGTCTGGTGCCCGCCGAGTTCCTGGCCTATGTGCAGGACGAGACCAAGATCACCTTCCCGTGGAGCATGATCGACAAGATCACCCCGCGCCCGGATGCCAAGGTCCAGCAGATGCTGGCCGACGACGGCTTTGAGGACAACTACACCATCGTCACCGAGAAGCACACCTTTACCGCTCCCTTCGTCAACGCCGAAGAGACCCAGTACCTGTGCATCGAGGATCACTACACCAACGGTCGTCCTCCGCTGGAGCTGGGCGGTGTGCTGTACTGCGACCGCGAGACCGTGGACAAGATCGAGAAGATGAAGGTCTGCACCTGCCTGAACCCGCTGCACACTGCCATGTCCATCTATGGCTGCATGCTGGGTTACACCCTCATCTCCGCCGAGATGGCCGATGAAGACCTGCGTGCTTTCATCCAGAAGATCGGCTATATCGAGGCCATGCCTGTGGTCGTTGATCCCGGCGTGCTGAACCCTTACGAGTTCATCGGCGCTGTCATCAACCGCCGCCTGCCCAACCCCTTCATGCCCGATGCTCCCCAGCGTATCGCTACCGATACCTCCCAGAAGCTGGCCATCCGCTTTGGTGAGACCATCAAGGCCTACGAGGCACGCGGTCTGGACAAGAGCAACCTGATCCTGATCCCGCTGGTGCTGGCAGGCTACGCCCGCTACCTGAAGGGCATCGATGACAACGGTCAGGCCTTTGAGCCTTCCACCGATCCGCTGCTGGCTGAGCTGCAGGCCATCGTTGCTCCGCTGGAGGTCAAGGAAGGCGAGCAGGACTTCAGCTGCCTGAAGAAGCTGTACAGCCGTGTTGACGTGTTCGGCGTGGATCTGTATGCCGTTGGTCTGGGCGAGAAGATCGAGGCAATGGCCAAGGAGCTGTTTGCAGGCCCCGGCGCTGTGCGCAAGACTCTGCACAAGTATACGCTGGCCCGCTGATCGGCTGACGCAATAACATAAGCTATCTTCGCACCCGCGCTGCGCTTTGCTTTGCCGCAGCGTGGGTCTTTATAAAAGAAAAGAACTGCTGAACGAAATGTCAGCAGTTCTTTTTTGCGTGTGCATATTTTTGGGGTTTAACCTTTTCTGCAGTCGTGCAGCTTTTCTTTGGGCAGGATGCCGGCCAAAAACTTCCACACCACTTCCATGCGGTCGTTCAGTAAGTAAGCTTTCTCTTTTTCTACGTAGAGGTACACCGCATTGTCCGTGCGGTAGGCGCAGTAAAAGCTGTCCCATGTGTGGCGGCTGGTGGGTTCGGGCTTGTCTTGCTGGCCGTACATCCACACAGCAATGCCGGTGTCGGCCAGCTCCACACGGTAGAAGGCACGCGGCAGGTGCATCTGTTTGATCTGCCGGGAAACGCTGCGGAAGAACGAGTAAAAGTAGCTCACCGGCAGGCCGATGCCCACAATGGCAAGCACAGCAGCCAGCAGCCCGGCACCCGGGCGCTTGCCCAGCTGCGAAAGGCAGACGGCGGCAAAAGCCAGCATGATGGCGGCAAAAACAGCGGGACGCAGCCATGCTTTGCGGTGATGGAATGCATCGAACACGGCAAAATCGCGGAAGCCCTGCTCACCCATGGTGGTGGAAACGGAGATGGTCTGGGACATAAAGTCGCCTCCTTTGTATTTACAGGCATCGTACCACAATTGCGCGGTTTAGGCAAGAGAAAAACATGCAAACCTTGCCAATCCGGCCCAAAGCGTGGTACAATAAATCGTTACCAAACGAAAGGAGGCGGCAGGCTTTGCAGCACCGCAAGCGGCAGATCACCCTCAAGCAGCGCATGGGCTTGTGTCTGGCAGCATTTTTTGCGGCCTTTGCCATGCAGCTCACGCTCAATGGCTACCAGTCCAGAGCAGTGCAGGCAGTACAGGACGCGCAGATGGGCTGCTTCAACGCCATCAGCCGCTTTCAGGGCGGTGTGGAAAGCTCTATTTCCGTGCTGGAGAACTACCGCTGGGAGAACAGCGAGCCGGAGGAGATCATTGACCGGCTGCAGTCGGCATCTTCCACCTGCAACGCATGGCTCTGGCGCATCGGTACCAGCCTGAACAGTCTGGAAAGCGTCAGCGATGAGCAGCGGGTGCTCTACAGCGCAGTGGATACGGTCTATCAGACCTACACCGGCCTGCTGGATGAGCTGGAAAACGACCTGCTCAGCGGCAACGATGCCGCAGCTTCCCAGCTGTATTATGCAAAGTTGGTGCCCTGCGGCGATTACCTGAGCCAGTACACCCTGCAATTGCTGGAAACCGCCATTCAGGATTCCCAGACCACCTACACCACCATCTCGGCCCTGAACGAGCGCATCACCATGCTGCAGACGGTGGTGGTGGCGCTGTGCGTGGCGCTGGGCTGCGTTACCGGTTTGATGGTCATGCGTCTGCTCACGCCGGTGCAGCAGATGATCGCTGCCTCCCGCGCCATTGGCAAAAGTGAGTTCGACACCCCGGATATCCCGCTGCCCAAGCAGCCGGAGATCGCTCAGCTGGCCGAGTCCTTCAACATCATGAAGCACTCCATGGCCCAGCAGGTGACCACCCTGCAGGAGAAAAACGAGATCGAGCGGGAGCTGCACCGCCAGAAGACCGAAGCACTGGAGCTGCAGAACCGCATGGAGCGCAGCCGGCTGCAGCAGCTGCGCAGCCAGATCGACCCGCACTTTCTGTTCAACACCCTGAATGTGATCCAGCAGACCGCCGGCACCGAGACGGCCTACCGTACGCAGGCGCTCATCATGGCGCTTTCGCACCTGCTGCGCTACAGCCTGATGAGCAACGATGAACAGGTGCCGCTCTCCCGTGAGGTGCGCATCGTGGATGAATATTACTCCATCTACCATGTCCGCTTTGGTGAGCGGGTGCGTATGGAGTGGCGCATTTCCGATTCGCTGGATCTTACCGAGACCATGGTGCCGTCCTTTATTTTACAGCCCATCGTGGAAAATGCCTTCAAGCACGGCATCTGCCCAAAGAGGAGGGCGGTGTGGTGCGCATCCGCGTGAGCCTCTGCGGGAGAAGGGACTGCTGTGCATCCGCGTGGTGGATAACGGCGTGGGCATCCAGCTGGATCAATTACGACAGCTGCGCGGGGCGCTCAGCCAGCCCGGTGAGCGCTGGGAGCATATCGGCATTTATAATGTTGCGGCCCGCCTGCGTCTGCTGGATCGGAACAGCCGCTTTGTGATACGGTCCCATCCGGGACGCGGTACGGCGGTGGTGCTGTATCTGCCATTGGTGGAGAATGAGGAGGAGTTTGAGGAATGATTCGTCTGTTGATCGCGGATGATGAAGCACTGGAACGGGAAACGCTGGCGGACATCGTGGCCCGCCGCTTTGAGCACGAAGTGACCATCGAGACTGCCGAGAACGGCCGCAAGGCAGCGGATACGGCGGTGCTGTGGGGCGCAGACCTGATCCTGATGGACATTGAGATGCCCGGTATGAACGGTCTGGATGCAGCCCGCGCCGTGCTGGAACAGCGCCCGGAGTGCAAGGTGATCTTTGTTACGGCCTACAGTCTGTTCCAGTACGCCCACGAGGCCATGCATCTGGGTGCCTGCGATTATCTGCTCAAGCCGGTGAACCCGGACGAAGTGGAAGCTCCATCCGCAAGGCCATCCGTCAGATCGAGGCGGGCCGCCGCCTTGCAGAGCTGGCTCCGGTGGAACCGGAGCCGGAAGCTGATCCGGAGAGCGATGCCGCCGAAGCAGGGGAGAACGACCGCAATGCACTGGTCATGGCCCATGTGCGCAAGTATATGGAGGATAACTATATGTTCGACCTCTCGCTGGACAGTGTGAGCGAGATCCTGCATATCAGCCCGGCGTATCTCTCGGCACAGTTCAAGAAGTACCAGAAGATGAACTTTCTGGACTGCCTGACCGAACTGCGGATCAACGCTGCCAAGGAGCTGCTCACCGACCCGTTCCGTTCGGCAGCAGAGGTAGCTTCCATGGTGGGCTACGAGGATTCCAGCTATTTTGCCCGCACCTTTAAAAAACGCACCGGCATGACCCCCACCCAGTACCGCAGGGAAGCAGCCAAGGCTGCACGGGAGGCCCGCCTGTGACCCGCCGCCAGATGCTGACCGCCCTGTTTGGCGCAGCCGTGCTGGCACTGCCGGTGGCGGGCTGCGGCCATCAGCCGGTGCAGGACGAGCCGGGGGCAGAGCTGATCCTGCGCTATGCGGAGAACCAGCCGGAGGATTATCCTACTACGCAGGCGGCGCTGGCCTTTGCAGACCTTGTAGCCCAGCGCACCGATGGCCGCGTGAAAGTGCTGGTGTACAGCGGGGGAGAGCTGGGCGCGGAGCAGAGCGTGATCCAGCAGATGCAGTTCGGCGGCATTGATTTCTCCCGTGTGTCCCTCAGCCAGTTGGCTGAGTATGAACCGGCGCTGAGCGTATTGCAGCTGCCGTATCTTTATACCGAGCTGACCAGATGTGGCGCGTGCTGGATGGGACCATCGGCGACGAGTTCCTCTCCACGCTGGAGTCGCTGGAGCTGACCGGCCTTTCCTGGTTTGATGCCGGTGTGCGCAGCATCTACACCCGGCAGAAGGTGACAGGCCTTGCGGATCTGCAGGGCCTGACCATCCGCGTGCAGGAATCGGACATGATGAGCGAAATGATCACCGACCTCGGCGCAAAGCCGGTAAAGGTGGTGTACAGCAAGGTGTATGCCGCCCTGCACAACGGTGAGATCGATGGCGCAGAGAACAACTGGCCCAGCTACGAAGCCATGGGTCACTACGAGGTGGCACCTTACTTTTTAAAGGATGAGCATACCCGCGTGCCGGAGGTGCAGCTTGCAAGCCCTGCTGTGATGGAAAAACTGGCCGCACTGGACGAGCGCTACCCGGAGATCATCCGCCTGTGTGCCCGGGAGAGCGCCAAGGTGGAGCGCAGGCTCTGGGCGCAGCAGGAGGCGGAATCGGAAAGTGATCTGCGTGCAGCAGGCATTGAGGTGACAGAGCTGGACGAAGAAGAAAAGGCAAGGTTCCGTGCTGCTGTGCAGCCGATGTATGATCGGTTTGCCCAGCAGGGCGAATTGATCGCCCGCATCCGGCAGGCATAAGCCCCACAGCAAAGCCCGGAAAAGATGGGCAAAGAAATCAGGAAAACAGAATAAAGAACCGGCAAAGCGCTGTGTGCTCTGAACCCCAAAGGGAAGGGCATCCAGCGCTTTGCTTCTATCTGGAATACAGAAATGTATCCATCTGTTAGGCGAAGGTGCACAAACAAAAAGCAAAGCACTTGGCATTTTTCACAAAAGAAATTCTGACATTTTTTCAAAAAACAGGACATTTTTTGAAAGCCCTTGTTTCGTTTAAAAAAATTTGCTAAAGTGTGTACAGTAAATGAACGGCATGCGGGTCCTGTGCAGACCGTGCCGTTCGGGAGATTTAAGGAGGACGATTTATTATGAAAAAGATCACTCGTCGCAGCTTTCTGGCAGCAGCCGGTGTTTCCGCCGCTGCTCTGGCTCTGACCGCATGTGGTGGCTCCAGCAATTCTGCTGCTGCTTCCACCTCTACCGCAGCTTCTTCCACCGCAGCTTCTGCTGCTGGTGATGCTACTGCTGCTGCAAACGATCCCAAGGTGACTCTGTCTACGCCGAGGTCAACCCGCTGGATACCATCGTTGGCCAGACCGCTACCCACTTCAAGGAGAAGGTTGAAGAGCTGACCGGCGGTTCCGTCGTCATCGACGTGCAGGCTTCCGGCGTTCTGGGTTCTGAGAACGACGTTCTGGACGCAATTCTGGGCGGTTCTACCTCCATCGATATGAGCCGTATCTCCGCTTTCGCACTGACCAGCTACGGCTGCAACAAGTCCAAGCTGCTGTCCATCCCCTTCACCTTCGAGAACCGCGCACACTTCTGGAACTTCGCCAACAGCGATCTGGCACCTGAGTTCCTGAACGAGCCTCAGGAGCTGGGCCTGCCCGTTCGTGGTGTCTTCTACGGCGAAGAGGGCTTCCGTCACTTCTTCACGGTCAACCCTGTTTCCGGCATCGATGATTTCAAGGGCCTGAAGCTGCGCGTGTCCAACGACCCCGTTATGAACGGCATGGTCGAGAGTCTGGGCGCTAACCCCACCGTCGTTTCCTTCGGTGAGCTGTACAGCGCACTGCAGACCGGCGTTGTGGATGGTGCTGAGCAGCCCATCGCAAACTACAAGTCCAATGCATTCCCCGAGGTTGCCAACAACCTGATCCTGGACGGCCACACTCTGGGCGCTGTTCAGGCTGTTATCACCGATAACGCATGGGGCAAGCTGACCGAGAACCAGCAGGCTGCCATCATGGAGGCCGGTGCTGATACGCAGGCCTTCAACGCAGAGCTGTCCGAGACCGCTGAGAACAAGGTTCTGGATGAGCTGAAGAGCTCCGGCTGCAATGTCGTGGATGTTCCGATAAGGCACCTTGCAGGAAGCTTGCCAGAAGGTCATCAGCGAGAACACCTCCGATCAGGCTGAGCTGTATCAGCAGCTGCTGGACATGAAGGCATAATTGAAAAGGCCTTTCCTGTTCTGAGATAGTACATAGCCCGGCGGGGGACTACGGGATACGCCCGCAGACCTGCCGGGTTTTTTATATGGAGGAATTCATATGCCGAAAATCTTTACCACTTTGGATAAGATCAAGCCGGCGTACGACATCACCTACAAAGTGGTCCTGTTTATCTGCAAGCTGCTGCTGATCGCAGATATCCTCATCACTACCATGTCGGTCATCGGTCGTTACGTCTCGTTCATCCCGGACCCGGCATGGTCGGAAGAAGTTGTGCTGACCTGCATGAGCTACATGGCCGTGCTGAGTGCTGCTCTGGCCATCCGCCGCGGTGCCCATATCCGCATGACTGCGTTTGACGTGTATCTGCCCAAAATCGCCGTCAAGGTGCTGGATATTCTGGCCGATCTTGCCGTGTGCATTCTGGGTGTCATCATGATGGTGGTCGGCTGGAACTATGCCACCACTCTGGGCGGCCGCGGCTTCTACGTGTCCATGCCCTGGCTGAGCCGCTTCTGGATGTACTTCCCGGTGCCGCTGGCCGGTGTTGCCATGATCATCTTCGAGATCGAGGCACTGTACAACCACATCAAGAGCATTTTTGTAAAGGAGGAAGTGTAATATGACAGTTCAGACACTGGCAATCATTGTCCTTCTTGTCAGCTTCTTTGTAATGATCTTCCTGCGTTTCCCCATTGCATACGCCGTTGGTCTTTCCAGCGTGCTGTGCATGATGGTGCAGGGTCAGGCACTGACCGATGTCTGCCGTCTGATGGTCAAGGGCATCTCTTCCTTCAGCCTGATGGCCGTGCCGTTCTTCATCACCATGGGTGTGCTCATGGGCTCCGGCGGCATTTCTGAAAAGCTGATCGCTCTGGCTGATGCCTGCGTGGGCTGGATGCGCGGCGGCATGGCAATGGTCAACATCGTTGCTTCCTACTTCTTCGGCGGTATTTCCGGTTCTGCATCTGCAGATACCGCTTCCATCGGCTCCATCATGATCCCCATGATGTCGATCAGGGCTACGATGCCGACTTCTCCACTGCTGTTACCATCACCTCCTCCTGCGAGGGTCTGCTGGTTCCTCCGAGCCACAACATGGTCATTTATGCCACCACTGCCGGCGGCATCTCGGTCGGCAGCCTGTTCCTGGCAGGTTATCTGCCCGGTGCTCTGCTGGCCATCGTCCTGATGATCGGTTCCTACATCATCTCGGTCAAGGAGAATTACCCCAAGGGCTCTCCGTTCAGCATCAAGGCCTTTGTTAAGCAGCTGGGCACTTCCATCTGGGCACTGGCCGCTGTTATTATCGTTGTGTTCGGCGTTGTTGGCGGTGTGTTCACCGCTACCGAGTCTGCAGCTATTGCAGTTGTCTACTCTCTGTTCGTGTCGGTGTTCGTCTACAAGGGTCTGGACTGGAAGGGCGTCTGGCATGCACTGGATGAGTGCGTGAACACTCTGTCCATCGTGCTGATCCTGATCGCTACCTCTGCAGTCTTCGGCAACTGCCTGACCATGCTGCATGTGCCGGATCTGGCTGCAAATGCCATTACCAGCGTCACCGATAACCCCTACATCATCGCTCTGCTGATCGACCTGATCATCTTGGTTCTGGGCTGCATCATGGATATGGCTCCCATCATCCTGATCGCTACTCCCATCCTGCTGCCCATCGCAACCTCCATCGGTATCGATCCCATCCAGTTCGGTATCATCGTGGTTCTGAACTGCGGCATCGGTCTGCTGACTCCTCCTGTCGGTGCTGTGCTGTTCATCGGCTCTGCCGTTGCAAAGCGCCCGATGGAAAAGGTCGTCAAGGCGACCCTGCCGTTCTACCTGTGCATGTTCGTTGCACTGCTGCTGCTGACCTTCGTGCCCGACATCAGCCTGGCGATCCCCAAGCTGCTGGGCGGCTACGTCAGCCCCATCACCAACCCGCTGGTCCTGTGTTCATCCACTGATGGCCTGACGGCGTAAGGTAAAACCGTTAAAGTCCTCTGCATGAAAGTGCAGGGGACTTTTTGTATGCTAAAAACTTTATTTTCCCTCTTGCATTCTGTCGGAATCGTGCTATAATAGTAAGGCAATCGTTTCCAAGGCCGCTCGACGGGGTAGCCGATATTGAAGGTTGTGATGGGCACATACATTTATAATATGGCCCCAATAAGTCAGAACCAGAAATGAGGTGAAAAGAATGAAACAGGGTATCCATCCGAACTACGTTGACTGCACCATCACCTGCGCATGCGGCAACGTCATTAAGACTCGTTCCACCAAGCCTGAGATCCACGTCGAAGTTTGCTCCAAGTGCCATCCTTTCTACACTGGCAAGCAGAAGCTGGTTGACTCCGGCGGACGTGTTGAGCGCTTCAACAAGCGTTTCGGCCGTAAGTAATTATGGTTTTCTGAGCACCGTTTCCTTTGGGAGACGGTGCTTTTTTGCTGCCTTTTTGGCATATGAAAGGGCGGCCTGAATCATTCTTAAGAATTCTTTTTGCATCCCGCCACAGGATTGTCTTAATTTTTACACATTTTCGGTCTAAAATATACCAGCATTGAACTAGATGAAAAAGGAGCGTTTGCTGTGATCGAAGTATCGCATCTGAGCAAAAAGTATGGCACGCACCCTGCCATTGAAGATTTGTCCTTTACGGTGGGCGACGGCCAGATCTTCGGCCTGCTCGGCCCCAACGGCGCGGGCAAGTCCACGATCATGAATATCCTCACCGGCTACCTTGCCCCCACCTCCGGTGAAGTGAAGGTGGCGGGCTTCAGCCTGCCGGAGCAGGCCCAGCAGGCCAAGGCTGTGTGGGCTATCTGCCCGAGCAGCCGCCGCTCTACCCGGAAATGACGGTGCAGGAATATCTGGATTTTGCTGCAGAGCTGAAAGGCATCCAAAAGAAGGCCGACCGCAAAGAACAGGTGCGCAAAGCTGCCCGCCGCACCGGCTGGAAGAGGTGCTGCCCCGGCTCATCCGCAGTCTGTCCAAGGGCTACCGCCAGCGCGTGGGCATTGCGCAGGCGCTGCTGGGCGCGCCGCAGCTCATCATTCTGGACGAGCCTACCGTAGGCCTTGACCCTGCACAGGTCATCGAGATCCGCAGACTCATTCAGGAACTGGGCAAGACCCATACGGTCATTTTGTCCAGCCACATCCTCAGCGAGGTGCAGGCGGTGTGCAGTCAGGTACTGATCCTTTCCAAGGGGCATCTGGTGGCGGTGGGTGCGCCGGAACAGCTGGCCGAAAAGCTGAACCCCGGCAGCCGTCTGCGCGCTACCGCTCTGGGCGGGGGGAAGACCGTGCTGAAAGCAGTCGGCTCCATTCCGGGCATCCGCAAGGTGGAGATCGAATCCGAGGCCGACGGACAGGTGACCTTTACCGCAGAAAGTGCCGATGCTTCTGACCGCCGCGCCGAGGTGTCCCGCGCCCTTTCGCAGGCCGGATGCACGGTGCTGGCGCTGGCAGCGGAAAACAGGACGCTGGAGGAAGTGTTCCTTGCACTGACCGAAAACGAGTCTGAAACACCATCGGATGAAGGGGAGGAGAAAACGGAATGACCGCCATTTTCAAACGCGAAGTCTGCAGCAGCTTTCATGGCATGATCGGCTACGTGCTCACCGCCTTTATGCTGGCGGCAACGGCCATCTATTTTGTTGCCTGAATCTGGGCTACGGCCTGACGGATTTTGGCTATTACACGCTTTACCGCACCACGTTTGTGCTGCTTTTGTATATCCCGGTGCTCACCATGCGCTCCTTTGCAGAGGAACGCCGCACCCGCACCGATCAGCTGCTGCTTACCAGCCCGGTGTCTGTGTGGGAGATCGTGCTGGGCAAATTCTTTGCCCTATGCGTCATCTTTGCACTGCCGTGCCTTGCCGATGCGGTCATGATCCTTGTACTGGCCGCACTGGGTGCCACCGGCACGGCCACGCTGGCAAACTTGGCCGCTCTGCTGTGCTATTATCTCATGGCTGCGCCGCCATTGCCATTGGCGTGTTTCTTTCCAGCCTGACCGAGAATCAGATCATTGCTGCGGTGGCAGGTGTTGCCGCACTGCTGCTGGCCTACATGATGCCCAACCTGCGCAGCATGTTCACCGCAGGCAGCGCAGTGGCGCTGGCCCTGTTCACCGCCATTGCGGCAGTGCTCAGTGTGGTGGCAGGCCTGCGTACCCGCAGCTTTACGCTGGGCTGCCTGACCTTTGCGGGCTGCTGTGTGGTGCTGACGGCACTGTTCCTGCTGCAGAGCAGCTGGCTGACCGAAGCGTTCAGCGCGGTGCTCAGCGGGCTGTGCCTGTTCACGCCGTTTGAAGAGTTTGTCAACAACAGCTTTTCCATCCCGACGCTGGTGTACTACCTGACCGTGACCATGCTGTTTTTGTTCTTCACGGCGCAGGGTCTGGAAAAGCGCCGCTGGAACTGAGGGGAGGAGAACAACATGAAAAATTTCAAATTTTCTTCCTCCGCAAACGGCAAGGTGTTCCGCAATGGACTGTACTCCACGGCCATTCTGGCAGCAGCCATCGTGTTGGCCGTGCTGATCAATCTGCTGGTGGGGGCCATCCCGAAAAAATACACCGAGTTCGACCTCTCTGCCGCCAAAATGTACACGCTGGGCGACAGCTCCAGACAGCTGATGCAGAGCCTGGATCAGGACGTGACCGTTTATTATCTCTGTGAGACCGGCAGCGAGGATGCCATTATCACCAAGCTGCTGGATCACTACGCCGACGAGAGCGGTCACTTCCACTGGGAGCAGAAGGACCCGGCGCTTTACCCGACCTTTGCAGCGCAGTACGGCGCAGAGAATGCATCCACCGGCAGTCTGATCGTGGTCAGCGGTGAGAACAGCGAAGTGCTGAACGCCGCCGAACTTTACGAGTACGATTACTCCGATTACTACACCACCGGCGCTGCAACGTGACCTTTGGCGGCGAAAAGCAGATCAGCTCTGCCATCTACAAGCTGACTGCCGCAGCAGAAAGTCATGCCTACTACACCACCAACCACGGCGAGCAGGCGCTTACCTCCTCGCTGACCGAGGCGCTCAAGGCGCAGAATATCGATGCCCAGCCGCTGGATCTGCTCACCGGCACCATTCCGGAGGACTGTGATCTGCTCATCGTCAGCGACCCCGCTTCGGATTTTGCAGCGGACGGCCTTGTGGATGAGATCGCGCAGCTGCAGGCCTATCTGGAAAACGGCGGCAAGGTGCTGCTGACCACCAGCGGCTATACCGAAACGCCCGATCTGGATGCTGTGATGGCACAGTTCGGCCTTGCACGTGAGCCGGGCCTTGTGGTGGAGGGCGATGCGGGCCACGCGCTGTACGGCTACCCGTACTCGCTGTTCCCGGACTACGCGGCCGCCGACGAAAGCACCGCGCTGGACGGCGTGAATCAGAGCACCCATGTGATGCTCTCGGTGGCACAGGGCATCACCATTACCGAGACAGACGATGTGACGGCGGAACCGCTGCTGTATACCACCGAGGATGCCTACAGCAAGCAGGACTTTGATGCCAGCTCTTCTTCCGCAAAGGAAGCCGGCGATACCGACGGCCCGTTCTCGCTGGCCGTATGGGCGCGCAATGACTCCACCGGTGCCGAGGTGATCTGGATCGGCTGCCCCAACATGGACAACGAGCAGGTGTACCAGTCCATCCCGGGCAACCTGACCTTCCTGCAGGGCTGTGCCGCTTCGCTGGTAGGGCAGAGCCTGCTCATCGACACCAAAGCACTGGAAGCTGCACCCATCACGGTCCCGGCTTCCGCATCCATGACGCTGGGCATGGTGTTCGTATTCGTGCTGCCCGCAGCAGTGCTCATTGCAGGTGCTGTGGAGGTGCTGCTGCGCCGCCGCAGGTAAGGGGGCACTGCCATGAAAACAAAACAGCGCACCCTTGCGGTGCTTCTGGTGCTGGTGCTTGTGCTGGGCGGGCTGCTGTGGTTTGTCAGCCGCAGCAATGCCGCAGAAGAGGCTGCTTCCAGCGCCGCCGCAGAGGGCAGCATCCTGCTTTCTTCTTTTGCGGCGGGCGATGTGACCAGCATCCGGTATGCCTATGGCGGCGAAACGCTTACCCTAAATTACGATTCCGGCAGCTGGACGCTGGCGGATGACCCGGACTATCATCTGGATGCATCTGCCTGCAATACCATGGTCACGGCGCTGGCATCCCTGAACGCCAAACGTCAGCTCACGGCTCAGCCCGGCGAGGACTACGGCCTTGCCGATCCGGCTGTTACGGTCACGGTGACGGCGGCAGGCGAGACGAACACCTTTGCCTTTGGCACCGAGAACCCGGTCACAGGAGATCTGTATGTGCAGAAGGCAGGGGACAATGCCGTGTACACCGTTTCTGGCAACAAGGCGGCCTGCTTTGAGCTGACCAAAGCAGACCTTTTTGGCGCGTTCAACCGGCGGGACTGACAGCCTCCGCGCTGGAAAGTGTTTCCATTACGACGGGCAGCGGCACCCTTGCACTGAATGCAGTCTCTGAGCCTGCGGAAGCGGAGAGCGATTCCTCGGAAAGTGCGGCCGATTCCACCACCTATCAGACCGTGTGGCGGCTGGCCGATGAACCCTCTGCCGATCTGGACGACAGCAAGGTGCAGAGCATCCTCTCTGCTCTGGCAGGCTATGTGACCGCACAAATCGCGGATGCCGACCCTTCGGCCTATGGCTTTGATGCACCGCTTGCAACGGTGCGGGCCGCCTCTGCCGATGGGACCGTGACCCTCCACTACGCCGAAAATGCAGACGGCTGCTGGATGATGGTGGAGGGGGACAGTTCCGTCTATGCGGTTGACCTTGACACTGTGCAGGCCCTTCTGATAACGGCCGCTGCCTTAAAAGCTGAATAAAAACCTTTGTGCGCCGTATGCGGAAAGCCCGCTGCGGCGCATGTTTTTTTGTTGCGGCGTGTAAAGCTTCGGCAAACATTGGCAGAGTGATTGACATTTCGGCAAAGATTGATTAAGATAGACGAGACAGGGCAGAATAACTGCGCAATATAAGAGCCTGCTTTTGCAGGTTCTCCGGTCGTCATGGATGTTGTGCGGGGCTGGGTCGCCCTGGTACGAGGGATGGGGCATGGCCCTGTCTTTTTTCGTATCTGAGTTACAAGGAGGATAAAGTAAAAAAATGGACAACTCGGTGATCGTTTCACTGCGGGATATCGTAGTGGAATTTGACGGTCAGCGCATTCTGGATGGGCTGAACCTCGACATCCATGACAAAGAGTTCGTAACGCTGCTGGGTCCTTCCGGCTGCGGCAAAACCACCACCCTGCGTCTGATTGCAGGTTTTCTGGAACCCAATTCCGGCAAAGTGCTGCTGAAAGGTGAGGACATTACCGGCGTGCCGCCCTATAAGCGCCCGGTGAACACCGTTTTTCAGAAATACGCACTGTTCCCGCACCTGAACGTGTTCGAGAACGTGGCCTTCGGTCTGCGGCTCAAAAAGATGGACGAAGAGACCATCCGCCGCAAGGTGCGCAACATGCTGGAAGTTGTTGGCCTGAAAGGCTTCGAGCGCCGCAGCATCAGCCAGATGTCCGGCGGCCAGCAGCAGCGCGTGGCCATCGCCCGCAGTCTGGTGAACGAGCCGGAGATCCTTCTGCTGGACGAACCCCTTGGCGCACTGGACCTCAAGCTGCGCAAGGAGATGCAGCTGGAGCTGAAGCGCCTGCAGCGCGAAATGAACATTACCTTTATTTATGTTACCCACGATCAGGAGGAAGCCCTTACCATGTCCGATACCGTCGTGGTCATGAACAGCGGCAAGGTGCAGCAGATCGGCACGCCGGAGGATATTTACAATGAGCCGAAGAATGCCTTTGTTGCAGACTTCATTGGCGATTCCAACATCGTGGACGGCGTGATGCACCGGGATTTTCTGGTGTCCTTCTCCGGCGTGGACTTCCCCTGTGTGGATCGCGGCTTTGCCCGCGAGCAGAGCGTGCAGGTAGTGGTGCGTCCCGAGGATATCGAGGTGGTCTCTCCTGTGGAAGGCCAGCTTGTCGGCGTTGTGAACGATGTCATCTTCAAGGGTGTCCACTTTGAGATGCATGTGGAGTGCGAGGGCCGCGAATGGCTGATCCATTCCACCCGCGCCTGCACCCCCGGTGAGACCATTGGTATGCGCATCGGCCCCAACGAGATCCACATTATGGCGCGTTCAGAGGGGTGAGCCGCAATGATGAAGATTTACGATAAAAAGCTGGCCTATCCGTACTTTGTATGGATGACGCTGTTCACAGTGGTGCCTTTGATCATCGTGGTGTACTATGCATTTACGGATGCAAACGGAGCTTTCACGCTGGATAACCTCACCTCCATCAGCGGCTACGGCTCGGTGTTTGCCCGCAGCCTGCTGCTGGCCCTCATTGCCACGGTCATTTGTCTGGTCATTGCGTTCCCGGTGGGCTATTTTCTTTCCCGCCTGCGGGTGAACAAGCAGCACATCATGCTCATGCTGGTCATGCTGCCCATGTGGATGAACTTCCTGCTGCGCACCTACGCATGGATGGGCCTGCTCAGCATCAACGGCCCGGTGAACGCTGTTCTGGGCGTGTTCGGCCTTGGCCCCTTCAATATACTCAACACCTCCGGTGCGGTGGTGCTGGGCATGGTGTATAACTATGTGCCCTATATGATCCTGCCGCTGTACACCAGCATGACCAAGATCGACCAGAGCCTGGTGGAAGCTGCGCAGGATCTGGGCGCTTCCACCACCAAGACCCTTCTCCGGGTGCTCATTCCCATGAGCGTGCCCGGCATCAGCACCGGCATCACCATGGTGTTCGTCCCGGCGGTGTCCACCTTTGTTATCAGCCGTATGCTGGGCGGCGGCTCCAACCTGCTCATTGGCGATCTGATCGAGATGCAGTTCCTTGGCAACAGCTACAACCTGAACGTGGGTTCTGCCATGAGCCTTGTGCTGATGATCATTGTGCTGCTGTGCATGAGCTTCACCTCCAGCTTTGATGAAGATGAAATGGAGGCGTGTCCTGATGAAAACGAAACATCTGCGCCTGATGCAGCGCGTCTATATCGTGCTGTTTTTCTGCTTCATGTACCTGCCATTGCATACATGATCGTATTCAGCTTCAACCAGTCCAAGGGCTATTCGCTCTTCACCGGCTTTACCCTCAAGTGGTACTCCAGCCTGCTGCACAACTCCTCCATCCTGCATGCGCTGCTGGTCTCGCTGGAAGTGGCTCTGATCTCTGCGGTCATTGCCACTGTGCTGGGTACAGCGGCAAGTCTGGGCATTGCGTCCATGGGCCGCGGGAGCCGCCTTGTCGTCACCAACATCACCTATATCCCGGTGGTCAACCCGGAGATCATCACCGGCATCTCGCTCATGCTGCTGTTCGTGGCCTACCAGCGCTTTGCCGGGGGTGTCTCCTGGCTGCCGGATACCATCATGGGCTTCCCGACGCTGCTCATTGCGCATATCGCGTTCAATGTGCCGTATGTCATCTTCAACGTCACGCCCAAGCTCAAGCAATTGGATATCAAGCTGTATGAGGCAGCACTCGACCTTGGCTGCGACCCCAAGCAGGCCTTCTTCAAGGTCATCCTGCCGGAGATCAGCCCGGCCATCCTGTCGGCATTCCTCATCTGCCTGACCTATTCCATCGACGACTTCATGATCTCCTATTTCAACTGCGGCACGGTGGAAACGCTGCCCATCGCCATCTACTCCATGACCCGTAAAAAGGTCAGCCCGGAGATCTATGCGCTGTCCACCATCATGTTCGTGGTCATTCTGTGCATCATTCTGATCTCCAACGCAATGGAGAGCCGCAGCTACCGCCGCGACCAGAAGGCGCTGAGAGGGGAGGGCGTGTGATGAAACGTTTTGCTGTGCTGCTGCTGGCGCTGGCAATGACGGTCTGCTGTGCAATGCCCGCCTTTGCCGCCGGCACCATCGAAGTCACCGAGGATGTCTCGGTGTCGGACGATTACGACTGGACCCGCTTCAAGGGCCAGAACGTGGCCATCAATGTCTATAACTGGGGCGAGTACATCTCCAACGGCTCGGACGACAGCGTGGACGTGGTGGCGGCTTTTGAAAAGCTCACCGGCATCAAGGTGAACTACACCACCTTCGACTCCAACGAGTCCATGTACGCAAAGCTCAAGTCCGGCGCAGCCAACTACGATGTGGTCATTCCGTCGGATTACATGGTGGCAAAAATGATCGCCGAGGGGATGCTCAAGCCTCTGAACTACGACAATATCCCGAACTTCAAAAAGATCGATCAGGAATACGTGGATCCGGATTACGATCCGCAGAATGCCTACACCGTGCCCTACATGCTCTGCACCACCGGCATCATTTATAACACCACCATGGTGGACAAAGCGCCCACCAGCTGGGCCGACCTGTGGGACGAGCAGTACGCAGGCAATATCCTGATGTTCAACAACAGCCGCGATGCCTACGCCATTGCTGCTTTTAAGAGCGGCCACGATATCAACCCGCAGTCCACCGAAGAGGTGGATGAGGTGGTGGAAGAGCTGAAGGCTCAGAAACCGCTGGTGCAGGCCTACGTCATGGACGAGATCTTTGATAAGATGATCGGCGGCGAGGCAGCCGTCGGTGTGTACTACTCTGGCGATGCCATCACCATGATCGACGATAATCCCGACCTTGCATGGGTGTTCCCGGAGGAAGGCAGCGTGCTTTCCGTGGACTGCATGACCATTCCTGCTGCCAGTGAACATCAGGAAGCTGCGGAAATGTTCATCAACTTCATGTGTGAGACGGACATCGGCAAGGCAAACGCCGAGTACATCGGCTACACCACCCCCATGCAGGATGTGTGGGAGGTGCTGGACGAGGATCTGAAGGAGAGCGAGATCGCTTATCCGTCCGAAGAGAAAGCCGCCAAGGAAAAGGTGTTCACTGCCCTGAGCGACGATGTGAACAGCGAGCTGGACGTGAAGTGGAGCGAAATGAAGAGCTACGACGAGGGTGGCAGCAGTCTGCTGTTCCTTGCGCTGCTGGCAGCCATGGTAGCGCTGGCCTGCTTCAACATCTGGCGCAAGGTCCGCAGGCGCAACCGCAATCAGTATTAAACGCAAAGGAGGCTGCTGCACAGAACAACGTGCAGTGGTCTCTTTTTATAGAAAGGAAAAACCATGGAACAGTTCTTTTACACCGAGACCATGACAGTCATGAACGCAGATGCCGACTTCCGCAGCCTGCTCAAACCCAGCGCCCTGCTGCGCTATGTGGAGCAGATTTCGACAGACCACGCCCGCGCCTTTGGTATGGATGACCAGTTCTTCAAAGAACGCGGTGTGACCTTTCTGGTGGGCAAGCAGGCCCTGAAATTTGACCGCGTGCCGCAGCGTGCCGAAACGTTGACCCTTACCTCCCGGGCGCAGGTCAGCAAACACGGTTCGGTCAAACGCATCACCACCCTGACCGATGCCGAGGGCAAAGAGGTGGCTATGGTGGACTGCCGCTGGATCGTGGCAAGCCTTGCCGAGGGCCGTATCCTGCGGGAGCCGGCTGGACGGTGGAGAATTTCTGGAACGATACGGTGGAGGGCGAGCTGCCTTTGCAGCTGCACAAGTGCAAGGATGGTCTGACCAGCGCAGGGGAGTGGACGGCGCATTATTCCCAGTGCGATCTGAACGGCCATTTGAACAACGCATTCTATCTGGACCTTGTCTGCGATGCGCTGCCGCTGGAAGTGATGCGCAAAGGCCCCGTGACCTTTGCTTCTATCAACTACCACCGCGAGATCCCGATGGGAGAAACGGCAGAGGTGTTTTATGCCCCTTCGGCGGATGGCTGGTATGTGGTCGGAAAGCACAACGGCCAGACCAGCTTTGAGTGCTATCTGGAGGTGGGAAAGACAAACGTGTAAATCGTTGATTTCTCACGAGAACCGCTGCGCCGCTTTTAGCTGAAAATAAGCGAGCAATGCAAAAAAAGCGTCACCCGTGCAGAAAAAACGGCGCATTTTGAGAATTGCATCCTCTGAGGAACAGGGAGTACTCTTTTATTAGAAGGATCTTCTGATTGTCCAAAGGAGGATAAAACAAATGAAAAAACATCTCCGAGTCCTTGCGGCCGTTCTGGTACTGTGCTTCAGTCTGCTGTGCCCGGCGGCATCTGCCGCCAGTGTATAGACTGCGGCCTGCAAGCCGTCCGCTGCAGCCGTTCAGACCATTTCTGCCGGCAAAAAGACGGAGCAGATGGTCTGGGTCCCAACGCACAGCGGCAAAAAATATCACAGCAAGTCTACCTGCAGCAATATGAAAGACCCGGAAAAGGTTACATTATCGAAAGCAAAAGCGGAAGGCTTCACTGCTTGCAAAAAGTGCTATTAAGAAAATAAAGAATGATCTGCAAAGCCCTTGCCGGAAATTTTCTGGCAGGGGTTTTATATGTGTCCACAAAAAGTTAACAAAAGAAATTACAGAAAAATTACAAAACCCTATTGCAAAATGGTTTCAAAAGAGTTACAATATGGTTACAGCAAGGGCACAAGCCTGCTGAGTGTGAAATCTTTTTCTTCTTGTTTTTTGGGATATCGGG
>ENA-OQAA01000790-OQAA01000790.1-human-gut-metagenome-genome-assembly--contig:-NODE-790-length-19755-cov-2.025881_pt1 | contig 19755 bp, 17 predicted proteins | sample MGYA00242489_ERZ504515 | MGnify/ENA primary metagenome ERZ504515 (study PRJEB26092, sample SAMD00036237) | human gut metagenome | host: Homo sapiens | study: EMG produced TPA metagenomics assembly of... | reverse complement strand
TTTTCGCCGTTAGCGTACAGAAGAGCCCAAAAAATCGATTCTCACGGACTTAAGTCCACCCCCCATAACTATTATTTACTGATACAGAGGAAAAACAAGCCGATTTAGCCCGCTTTTTATTGGGTCAAGAATTTTTCGCTTTTGACACGGAAACCGATGGCATCGATCCCTTGAAAGCCGGATTGGTCGGAATGTCGTTCGCCGTGAAAGAAAACGAGGCTTGGTATGTCCCTGTTCCCGCTAACTCAGTAGAGGTGGCGAAAGTAGTGGAACGCTTCTCCCCTGCCCTGCAAAATCCGAAATCATTAAAGATCGGGCAAAACATCAAATTCGATATTTTGGTACTTCGTAAATACAACGTGAAGGTAGCCGGTCCTCTGTTCGATACGATGATCGCCCATTACCTGCTGAACCCGGAATTACGGCACGGAATGGATTACCTAGCGGAGACCTACCTCAAGTACCAGACCGTCCACATCGAGGAACTGATCGGCCCAAAAGGAAAGAACCAGTTATCGATGCGAAACGTACCCGTGGAGCAAATCGCCGAATACGCCGCCGAGGACGCGGACATCACGCTCAAGCTAAAGAATTATTTCGCGCCCGAGTTAAAGAAGGAAGGACTGGAATCCCTCTTCACCACGATCGAGATGCCATTAATATATGTATTAGTGGAAATGGAGGCCACCGGCGTCACGCTGGATACAGTAGCGCTTAAGCAATCTTCGGGCGAACTTACCGCCTCCATGAACAAACTGGAGCAAGAGGTTTACGAGCTGGCCGGCACGGAATTCAACATCAACTCCACGAAACAGGTCGGCGAAATCCTTTTCGACCGCTTGAAGCTGGACGAGAAAGCGAAGAAGACCAAAACAGGCGGTTACAGTACCAGCGAGGATGTATTGGAGAAACTTCGCAACAAGCATCCCATCATCGGCAAGCTTCTTGAATACCGCGGACTTAAAAAGTTATTAAGTACCTATATCGACGCTCTACCCGAGTTGATCAATCCGCAGACCGGAAAGATACATACCTCTTTCAACCAAGCGGTAACATCTACCGGACGCCTCAGCTCTACCAATCCGAACCTGCAAAACATTCCGGTACGGGACGATCTGGGCCGTGAGATCCGTAAGGCATTTATCCCGGACAATACGGATTGCCTCTTCTTCTCGGCCGACTACTCCCAGATCGAGCTTCGTATCATGGCCCACCTGAGCGGTGACCCGCATATGATCGAGGCTTTCCAAAGCGGAGCGGATATCCACGCCGCCACAGCCGCCAAGATCTACGGAATCCCGGTAGAAGAAGTAACCAGCGATATGCGCCGGAAGGCGAAAACCGCCAACTTCGGTATCATCTACGGCATCTCCGTCTTCGGGCTCGCCGAGCGTCTGGCATCCCTCGTTCTGAGTCCAAGGAACTGATAGACGGTTATTTCAGCACCTACCCCGCATCAAGGAATACATGGAGGAGAGCATCAAGGTCGCCAAGGAAAAAGGATACGTAGAGACCATTTTCAAGCGCAAGCGTTTCCTTCCGGATATCAACTCACACAACGCCGTCGTACGCGGCTATGCCGAGCGAAACGCGATCAATGCCCCTATCCAAGGGAGCGCCGCCGATATCATCAAACTAGCATGGTACGCATTTACGAACGCTTTGAGGAAGAGGGATTGAAAAGCAAGATGATCCTCCAAGTACACGATGAGTTAAACTTCAATGTCTACAAAGAGGAAGCCGAGGTGGTAAAGAAAATCGTGCTGGAGGAAATGGAAAACGTCATGAAACTACAAGTCCCCTTAATCGCCGATTGCGGCGAGGGAGAGAACTGGTTGGAGGCGCATTAAAATAATGCCGGAATTCCCCTTAAAACATGTACGTGTTTTCCGAAAAACATGTACGACTTTTTCCAAAAACACGTACGTGTTTTTTTAAGACCATAACAGCCTAAGTAAAAACAACAGGGTGTCCTAAATCGCCGGAAGCTTTTTAGGACACCCTATTTATTAGTGATCAAGAGGAACTCTTATTGCTTATAAATCTTCTTAGAGATTATTCCATCCGCCGTCTTTATACGTAAGATATAATGCCCGGGAAGTATCGGCAAGGTAGTCGTATATTGTTTCCGGCTATCTATGGTAGTTCCCCAGACAGATGCGCCGTCGTAAGTATAAAGCATCATATTTTCTATCGCCACATCCGATTGAACCGATAATAGGCCGGAAGCGGAATCAAACGCATATTCCAAATCCGAGACAGACGGCTCGGTAACCTCATTAGAAACCACTAGCGAACCATCGATCTTTAGGCAGAACGTACGATAGCTTTCACGGATATCCGTATACTTGGTTTCCCACAGCTCACTCAAGTCACCTTGGTAAGTAGCCATTACGGCAAGCATATCACCAATACCCCAATCAAACGAGCCACTATAAGATACCGTCTGGCTCTTCCCTGCCGGAATCTCCAGCCAATTATTCACCTCCCAACTGTAATCGTCTATCGAGAGATTAGGATCTCGCACGTAAAGGCCGGCCGTACCTTGGAAATTCGTTTTTTGCTTGTTATAGAAAGTCACCTCAAAGGTAGCGGTCCCACTTTCCGCATCATACTCGACCTTTACAGGATCGGCGGTCAAGCTATTCCGTGCCTGTGAGAAAGAAATAACGCTATCCTTCACATCCAACAAGATATAATCATACGGATGATTTACCGAACGGATCGGACGTAAGATGCTATCTCCTTCCATTCCTCCCAGTACGTACATATACAGAGTAGCCGTAGTATCCGGGATACCTAGGACTCACAAAGGAAATCTTTCGTTATATAATTACCTAGCTGAAAGTCCGCGATCGTATCTAAAAATGCCGCTTCGCTAACAGGCAACTCCACCGCCTCATTCTCTTCGAAAAAGGCTAATGTATGGACATAGCTCCCATCTTGCCCCAAGTTAAATAGGTTATAAGTAATCGGAAACTTCTCACCAAGCTTGATACTTTCAATATCTTTAGTACCCAAAGAACTGATCGTTAACAACTTCACAGGCTTCGAGTCATCAGACGGTTTGCGGATACCCGTGATCATGGCTTGGCGTTCATTGTAAGTACGTAAATTATCGCCAATCGCACCTAACTCAAAATATCCACTGCCAAACCAGCCCGTATTTAAATGGAAAAGTCCGCTCCGATTATAGCCATCGCAAACAAATGCCCATTTATAGGCTGATTATTTTCTCCGCTACCTCCTTCATAATAAACCGGACGTTGAGCGGCTAGTTCCGTTTTCAGCAGATCCGTCCATTCTTTCGAAAAGAAGGTCCTATCATACAATTGTATATTCTTATCATATCCAAAATTATTAATGAAAGCCTTCCGTACATCTTCTTTATTAGCCCCATATCCCATTCATAATTCATATAGCAGCCGCTCCACAATGAAAAATCAGCGTGGAAACAGCCTCTATCTCATCCCAAGAGGAAGACTCATCAAGAGTAGCAGGCATATTTTCCCAATCATACGTTGTATGCCCAAAATTAGCGGAAACAACCAACGTACTTCCCGGATTCTTATAATTTACGTTACCCATACCGCTTTTCGGATATTGATAATAATTCATGATCTGCGCCATAGCGACACCTTCCCCACCCGCAAAAGTTAGAACATCATTGACAACTGGGCACATCTCATTGTAGGAGCATCATCCTTCCATTCCGTTTTAATCAAAGGGATCACCGCCTCTGGAAACCGTGAAGAAGCCTCAACACTATCCACCGCTAGAGGCATCCCGGACCGTAACGCCTTTACATAATGGATATACATACGCATAAAATTCTCCATCGTAGCGGACAGACCTTTCTCCGGCAAAGCCCCTTATCGGATATACCCAATAACTGCTTTCCACGATCTTCTCCGGATACGATTACAAAACCTTGGTTATCCCCTACGTTATACAGGTAAAGTAAGGCATTCTCCACACTCGAGGAACGTAATTTAGAAGGGGCCTCGATGCCTTCCTCCGTCCCTACGTAGCCAACTTAAACTCAGGAAAAGAACCGGCCCTCAACACCGAGGTATTCTCCATCGAATACTGTTGCTGGGCAATCCGGAGCGCTTCGGCCGAACCTATCGGATCAGCTGAAAGTGTTTGTACACATAGCGTAGCACAAGCTAACAAAGCCAAGTAGACGTGTTTCATTGACATAAAGTTTTGAATGAATATTAAATACTAATACATACAAAGTTATCAAAAGCTTTCAAATTCTTTCTATACATAGGCAAGTCTCTGCGATAATTCATGCTAGAAAATTATGACAAATTAGCCATATGTATACATATTTCATCATATTCTCTTATTTTTGCGGAGATAAGGATCAGTAAATCTAATGGTATGATGAAAAATATCGATGATATCTTTCTTTTACAACGAATCAAAGAAGATGACGAGGCGGCATTCAAATATCTCTTCGACACCTACTTCACCGCTGTGTATCGACTTTCTTTTTTCTATATTAAAGAAAGATACGTTATCGGAGGAAATAGCATTGGATGTATTCACGGCCCTTTGGGAGAAACGAAAGACAATCGAGATCAAATTATCCATAAAAGCTTACCTCCTCACCTCTGCCCGTAACCGGACCTTAAACTATCTCCGAGACCATGAACAAGAGCTTTACACGGAGAATATATCCCTTTTCGAATCCGCTATCGAGGAATATCCTCTCGAGATGAAAGAACTGGAACAACTGATAAACGAAGCCATTTATGCCTTACCGGACAAATGTAGGGAAGTCTTCTTAAAAAGCCGTATGGAGAATCGTTCTAACAAAGAAATCGCCACGGATATGAATATCACGGTAAAAACCGTAGAAGCCCAGATAACCAAAGCGCTCAAACATATTAAAGCTCATTTAGGGAAAGGCTATCATTATCTTTTCTGAAAAAATTTCATTCGAGACGTTAGGGTTCTTTTCCAAAACCGTGTCTCTATTATAAAAGGCTAATTTCGGTGTAATGGAAAAAATCATACCATGGGGGCTACTTATAGCTCAATTAAAACACGAATCCACCCCGGAACAAGATGTATTGTTCGACGCATGGATAAAAGAAACGGATAACGCCGAGTTATTCGTCGACATCACCTTGCTCTGGGACAAAATACAAGAAGAGGTATCGGAAGCGAAACCGGATCTGGCAGTTTCTTGGGAAAAGATGCAAACTCGTATACATGCGGGCCAACATAAACAAAGAAATTTACGCCGGATCAAGTACTCAGTTATCTCCATCGCTGCCAGTATCTTATTACTGTTAGGTATCGGTTATAGCTATCAATTCGTACGGCAATATAATACAAATCAATATTATTCCGCTTGAACGGGAAATCCAGAATAATCTTACCAGATAGCTCTGTTGTCTGGCTAAATACCGGCTCTACCCTTCAATATGCCTCTTCGTTCATCCATAAACGGCAATTAGTTCTGGAGGGAGAAGCCTCCTTTGAGGTCACAAAAGATAAAAGGTACCCGTTTATCGTCTCCAGCGGAGACTTAAAAGTAAAGGTATATGGAACGAAGTTCAACGTATATTCCTACCCGAACGATAATAACGCGAAGATCGCCCTTCGTAGCGGATCGGTATCCGTATCACTAAAAGACGGAAAGGAAGCCTTTCTAAGCCCGGGAGAGATCGCAAGGATCAATAAAAAGGAGCAGACATTGAAGATTGAACAGTCGGATGTGGAGCTAGAGACATTCTGGGCAAAAGAATCAGTATTCTTTAAAAGTAAGTCGCTCGGCTATATCTGTAAATATCTGGAAAGATGGTACAACGTGAAAATCAATGTCGATCCAAAGATAGCCGAGAGTCAATTCTATACGTTCACGGTAAAAGATGATTCCTTGGAAACGATATTACGAACTTTGTCTAAGATTAATCCGATAAAATATACATTCGATGATAACAACCGTGTAACAATAAGTAGTGTAGAACCTTAAATTATTTTGCCTATGAGTATATGACAAAAGACAAAAGGCATAATTTGATTATGCCTTTCGGGGGCATCGCATGCCCTCATAAACGAAAAAAAACGTGAGTTATGACAAAAGTTGGCGCTTTCCGTAGCTCACAGATTCTTAATCTTTTATTAATACAAAAGTATGAAAAATTATTCCATCTTTAAACATTCATTTTGCACTTTATCATTATTTATAGTGATGCTCCTCCATGCGGGAGTAACCTATGCGCAAGAAAAGCTTCGTATTTCTTTCTCTAATGTCTCTCTGGAAGAGGCTTTGAAAAAAATTGAGTCCGCAAGTAAATATACCTTTTTCTATGATGACAAGAGAACGGATCTTTCTCAGAAAGTCTCCGCTAACGCAAATGGTCAAAGTATAGAGGAGGTCCTCAATGCTATGTTAAAAACCACAAATCTCACCTACGAGATCGATAACCGCCAGATCGCTCTTATTATTAAAGAAAAGAATGGTATATCGCAAAAGAGCAAGAAGATTTCCGGTGTGGTAAAAGACGAGAATAACGAACCGGTTATTGGCGTCAGCATCGTTCAACGCAATACCACGAACGGAACGATCACGGATTTGGACGGACGTTTCTCTATGGAATTACCGGAAAACAGCTCGATAGAGATTTCGTATGTCGGCTATGGAAAACAAATTATCCCGGTAGCGAACAAGAGTAATTTCGATATCGTCTTGAAAGAAAACTCCTTGAATCTGGATGAGGTAGTAGTCGTTGGTTATGCCAGCCGCAAGGTTGAGGATATCACCGGAGCCGTTTCCAATATCCGTGCGGACAAGACGAATATAGGAGGAGCCTCTACTTCGGTGGATCAAATGCTTTCCGGTCGTATCTCCGGTGTACAGTTCAAGCAAAACACCTCTCAGCCCGGTGGTGGCGGTAAGACGATTATCCGCGGGCGTAACTCTCTTTTCTTAAATACGGACCCCTTATATGTAGTAGATGGTTTCGTCGTAAACACACCTAGCGCTCCTAGTAGCGGAATGGCGTTCAACGCTCCGGACCGTGATCCGTTGAACTCTATCAACCGAACGATATCGAGAGCATAGCGGTCTTGAAAGATGCCGCCGCCACCGCTATTTATGGTGCTCAAGGCTCTAATGGTGTATTTATCATCACGACCAAAAGAGGTAAACAAGGTAAAATTCGCATATCCTATGATGGATATGCCGGCGTACAAACTGTCGCTAACGAGTATGACGTCATGAACGCACAACAATATATGCGATACAACAACGCTTTCAATTTGACCAGCTTTACCGAACAAGAGATCAATGCGGCGCAAGCCACGAATTGGTTTGATCAAGTAACCAGAAACGGCTTCTTGCAAAGTCATAATGTAAACCTTTCCGGTGGTTCCGAATCACTTAAATATTATTTCTCCCTCGGATATTACGGAATGGACGGTATCGTGAAAAATACTGGAATGGACCGCTATACCGGAAGAAGTAATATTGAGTATAAGAAAGATAAATTCACCTTCAGTTCCAATATTTTCGCTACCCATATCTTGGATACGAACCAGCCGACGGAAGGTGGTACCGTAATTCCGTCATCTCCTCCTCCATCGCTTTCGCCCCCAACGTAACCGTACGGGATCAAAACGGAGCGTATAATAAAGATCCGAACAATGATTTTATCGCCAATCCGGTTTCTTTATTAGACATAAACGATAAGATCTATACGGACAAATTAAATTTCAGCGCAGGCGCTTCTTACGAGGTATTACCCGGATTGAAACCGGAGATCAAGCTTACCTACGACGTACAAAACGCCCACCGCAGCTTCTATGTACCGTCGACAACCGCATATAATGGAAACTTTACGCACGGAGGAACCGCTAGCCAAAGTTCGATGAGAAGTACCGGTATCTCCTTCGATGGCTTACTTCATTATGATGCCGTATTCAATAAAAAACATCACGTAACCGGGTTGTTAGGATACGAGTATTACCAACGGGATAACAATTATTTCCGTGCCGAGAACTCAGGTTTTGGTACAGATGCCACACACGAAAACAATCTAGGTGGTGGAAACGCTCCCAAGATGAGTTCTTCCAAAGATCGTCGTAAAGATATCTCCGGTTTCGGACGAGTCGATTATTCTTTCGATGATAAATACCTCGCTACGGTAACGTTAAGACGTGACGGATCTTCCGTATTCGGTGGTAATAATAAATATGCTTATTTCCCGGGCGTTTCAGTAGGTTGGAAAATAGACAAGGAAGATTTTATGGCCGGAGCCGCAGATAAGGTCGATATATTAAAACTCCGTCTGGGTTACGGACAATCCGGTAACTCGGGTATCGATCCTTACCAATCTCTTTCTAAGTATGATATGACAACGAATGGCATTCTCGGACAAAACAAAGTATCCGGAGCCACGCTAACGAATTATATGGAAAATCCGGACTTGAAGTGGGAAACTACCTCACAGGTCAACTTGGGTATCGACTATGGCTTCTTCAGCCGTTTATCGGGTAATCTGGATTTCTTCGTGAAAAATACGAAGGATATGTTAGTTCAGGTTTCACAATCACCTATGACCGGCCATAAATATCAATGGCAGAACGCCGCCTCCATGCGAGTATGGGGTCTTGAGTATAGCTTGAACTCAACCAATATACAAACCCGGGATTTCGAATGGGATACACAGTTGAGTTTCTCTTGGACAGATAATAAGATCACGGATTATAACGTAACCGACGAAAGCACGGTAGCGGCGTTGAATACGATCGGTGTTATCAAGGGAGAGCGCACGAACTCATATTATACCTACGTCATCGACGGCATCGATCCTTCCAGTGGCTCGTATCGTTTCAAGGATTTAGATGGAGACGGTTCTATCACGGTCAAAGACAAAGCGATTCTCGGGACTCCGGATCCCCGGGTAATCCTAGGCTTCGGCAATACATTCAAGTATAAGAACTTCGCTTTAGAATCTTCTTTAACGCTAATTTCGGCAATAAGATGTATAACTACTCAGCGATGAACTTCACGCTGCCGAATACTTTCGAGACTTCCAACTATATGGTAGATGCCATGAATTATTGGTCCGAATCCAATCCGAACTCAGATATAGCGGCCAACCGTGCGAATGGAAATGGTAATGCCCTTTATAATTCCCGCTGGATTGAGGATGCTTGGTTTATCCGTCTACAAAACGTAACCTTGTCTTATAACTTGGCTTCTATCCCTTCACTTCGTAAGATATTCCCGACGGCTAAGATATATGTGCAGGCACAAAACTTGTTCCTGATCACCCCTTACTCCGGCTTGGACCCGGAATTAGCGAATAACGCTTATATGTCCTCTTCCGAGAATCTTCCCGCATTCCTTCCCGGTAGCGTAGATATGAACGCATATCCCCCGGCACGGACATTCACGGTTGGTCTTAACTTTAGTTTCTAACATTAAAAACATACATTCAATATGATACGTAAACATTCTATCCAATATATTTTACTTGCCTTGTTAGCTGGCAATCTCGCTTTTACTTCTTGCTCTGATTCCATGGTAGAAGAAAAATTGTTCAGTCAGATCAGGAGACGGTAACCTTTCCGATATCGAAGGCGCTCGTTTATTGACCAATGGTATTTACGGATATGTACAGTATTTCAGTTACTTCGGGGGAAATAATTGGCTAATGAATGTTAGCTCTTACTCCGATGAGTTTTTCTGTAATTGGGGTGGTACGCCTGAAACCGGATGGGGAGGCGCACAAAACTTCCTCAATATGGATGCCGGACATGCTATGTCGGAAACAAACTGGAATAGTGTCTACAGTCTTATTACGCAATGTAATGAGGTAATCACTAAATATGGGGAATCCACAGAACCGGAAATTATCCAGTATGTAGCTGAGGCTCGCTTCTGGAGGGCTTTCTCGTACGACAAATTATATCATTTATTCGGTACGGTTCCTTTGGTTACAGGTAGCCAAGATATCAAAAACGGCATTGCCCGGGCTTCCCAAGAGGAAATGGAATCTTTTATCGAGACTGAATTGGCTGATGTAGAGAAGGTCTTGCCGGAAACTTATTCCTCTTACGGATTATGGCCGTCCCACCTCATGGGCTGTCAAGGTACATTAGCCCGCTATTACTTGAATAAGAAAGATTGGAAGAAAGCTTCCATCTATGCGAAAGAGATTATCGACAAGGGAGGTTTCAACTTGGTTGATTATCAAGATATATTCTCCAAGAATCAAAATGATGAAGTCATATTGGCTATTAATCATATAGCGGAGGCTAATCATGGAAACAAATACGTAGCCTTGGTATTGGAGGCATCCATCCGCGACGCCCTTGGCATTACCGGAGTATCCGCTTCCAACGGATACGGTATGGCCGTACCTTTCTTCCGAACTTTCGATCCGGACGATAAACGCATCACACCTTATAATCCAGCTACCGGCAAAGGTATAGCCGTATCCGGAATCGTTTATAAGAGTGATGGAACGCCGGTTTATGGTACTCCCGAGGAACCCAAAAGCGTAGAGGAACAACTAAGTCGCATACTTACGTTCAAATGGGAGGTGCAAACGAATATTCCATTAGGAGAGGATGCCTCCCTAAATGTTCCCGCATTGCGTCTTGGCGAAGTTATGTTAACCTATGCGGAGCCGAGAATGAATTAGGCCATTTGGAGGAAGCGAAAACCTATGTCGATAAAATTCGTAGCCGGGCGGGTTTGGAGAATCTCCCGGCAAACTTAAACATGGCATCCATGCGTGACGCCATTCTCGATGAGAGAGGTTGGGAATTGTACCATGAAGCTATCGCCGTGAGGATTTAGTGAGACACGGCAAGTTATTGGAGAAAGTAAATGAGAAATATCATTATTATTTTGGTAAAGATATGCCATGGAAAAATAATAATGACCGGATATTGCAACCGATCCCGACAAATGCGTTACTTTTAAACCCGCTGTTGAAACAAAATCCGGGATATTGAATCCGGAATCTAATTAAATAACTCAAATTCATTCGATCATGAAATTATGTATATTATTAGCGAGCATCCCCTTTTCCTTAGCTGTAACGCACCTAAGCGTCCCCAAGCATTCAGCTTGGGGAAAGAGGTTGGTCAATTACCTAATATCCAAGGTAAGAAAGGAAACGGGAACTATTTATATGTTACCGCCGGAAATAACTTATATTCCATCGGTAACCAGTATGGAGATTTCCCGCCGGCAGGTTTCCACGTACCCGGTGAGATGAGCGGTATATGGCAACATCCGATCAAGTTACTGGACGGCTTTACCTTATCCATACAGGATGGGGCAAAATCCATCGTTTTGGATAAATGCGATTCTTTTATCACGTACCGTTAGCCACCCAATTCAAATATGACGGGGCCGATGATTTGGAAATTGTACGTACGGATTTTGTTCCGGATAGCCTTCCGGTATTGGCCGTAGAGTATCAAGTCCGTAATAAAACGAATCAGCCGAAAGAAATCCTTTTATCACTTACCGCCGATACCGATCTATCTCCGGTCTGGTTAGGTGAACGTAGTGGAATGACGGATACCAGAGACCAATATACCGGTTTGATCCATAATACGGTTTTCGCTAAAGACAGCTTAAAGAATTGGTTCGTCGGCGTTACTTCCGATCAAGATAGCTTATCGATCGACGATTTGGGAAATAGCCGGTACAAGGCCAAGGGATTTCCGTGAAACTTAATACACCCCGTTTAAACCTTGCGGCCAACGAAGTGAGGAACATCCGTTTCTTTATCTCCGGCTCCATGAAAAACGAGACCGAGATACAAGAGAACCTTCGGGTAGCGAAAGAGAATCTAAAAGACCTGTATGAGCAAAAGAGACTACGGTATGAGGAAATAGACCGTACCGCCGCTATAACCATACCGGATACTTTACTTATGACCGCCTACCAATGGGGTAAGTACAATAGTGATTGGTTGGTTCGTGATGTCCCCGGTTTAGGGAATGCCATGAGCGCCGGACTTCCGGATTATCCTTGGTTCTTTAGTAATGACCAATCCATCACGTTCAAGGCCCTAGTCGGAACCGTGACCCGGGCTTATTCTACAATTCCATGAAAATGATCAAGGAGGTATCGGACAAGTTCAATAATAATACAGGGCGTATCGTCCACGAGTTCTCTACCAACGGGGCGGTCTATGATAAAGGGCGTATGGAAGAATCCCAAGAGTTTATCATCGCCACTTGGGAAATATTCAAATGGACCGGGAATATAGATTTCCTAAGAACCTATTATGAGCATGGGAAAAAGGTATGGGAGTTTTTACAGGAGCACGATACCAACCATAACTTATACGTGGAAGGCCCCGGAGGAGTGGAGATCAAAGGACTGAATGACGAGATGTTGGACGTAGCCGTTCATACCCAGACATTCTTGGATGTTATGTCACAAGCGGCAGCGGTATTAAATGAACCGGATTTATCGAAAGATTTCGCCTCTAAAGCGGAACAATTGAAGGAAAAGATCAACGAGGATTGGTGGAGTCCGTCCGAGAAACGTTTTGCCGATTTTATCTCGGATCAGCAAAAAGCCGTTCAATTGATCGATATGGCGCTTCAAGAGCGAGTGATCCCCAACCGAAATGAATGGGCACGGAAGGAACTAACAGCTTGAAAGAGCGGATATTGAAAGGGGAGCATAAGGAAAAAGGCTTTACGGTATTCTATAATGCTTCTTGCCTCTTACCGATCAAGGAAGCATTGCCGATCGGGATAAAGCTCTTCAAATGTTGGACGAGGTATCTTTCTTTACGAATAAGTTCGGTATTTACGTGGCAGGTATCGCACGACCGGATGATATCACGCTGGAGGAGTGTTCCGTGGCCGACCGCCTCAATGGTGATTTCAATTACAATGAGGCGATCATGCAAGGGGCGACATCCAGCTTAGCGATAGCGGAGTGCCAATACAGGGGATTTGAGAGTGCCCGTAAATATATCCGGCAAATCCTGAATAATTTCAGTTTCGCTACACCCGGAACGACTTATGAGGTTTCTCCGGATTACGGCATGTTCGTGCAAGCTTGGAACGTTAGTGGCTACAATATTCCATTAATACACTACGTATTCGGCGTAGACCCGATGGCTTATAAAAAAGAGATAAATATTAAGACCGATATCCCGGAAGACTGGGAGTATGCCAAACTTGATAATTTGTTAGTGGGTAATAATCAGTTAAGCATTGATTACCAGAAATCCGGACAACAAAAATCTTTTGTTATCTCTTGTACAGAAAACGGGTGGAACTACATTTTACCATACCAGTCAACTGTAAGTCTATCAAGATAAATGGAAAAGAGATACCCGCTAACTCCGGATCAATTGATTTAACTGGCATCAAGAATACAATCGAACTCATATAGCCAGATCAAAATAATTAATTATGGCATTACTGTAATATATTTGTAATGCCATAATTAAAGCAAAAGATTGTTTTAAATACTCTTGTCTAAATTTCCATATTAATTTCCTACATTTACAGACTTAATGTAACGAAATTATGATTAACACTTTAACATCTTTGCGATTTATATTCGCCATGATGGTTTTTGGGGCGCACTGTTATGTAATAGATAATCACTTCGATATCCATTTTTTCAAGGAGGGATTTGTAGGGGTTAGTTTCTTTTTTCATGCTAAGCGGTTTTATTATAGCGTACAATTATCAAAAGAAATTTAGTGAGAATAAGATAACCAAACGCACTTTTTGGGTAGCACGCATCGCCCGTATTTATCCCTTACACTGGCTGACCTTATTGATTGCCGTCGCTTTAGGAAACTATGTAATAGCATCGGGAACTATAGATTGGTGCAAGCATTTCCTCGCCTCACTCACATTGACAAACGCCTATATACCAAAAGACAATTACTTTTTTTCATTCAACAGTCCTTCGTGGAGTTTATGTTGTGAACAGCTTTTCTATATTTGTTTTCCTTTCCTTATAGCATTCACGAAAGACTATAGAAAGTTACTTAGCACTTTCTTGATTTGCGCGATATTGAGCGTTGTCGGTATGTATTTTACTCCTATGGAAAGTATAAAAGGATATTGGTATGTTAATCCAATCACCCGACTTCCGGATTTATAGCCGGGATGCTATTATTCAATTATACGACCATTTGAAAACTAAAAACATCACCTCCAGCCAAGGAAGTATCATAGAGATCGCGTCAATAGCATTATTCTTAAGTTTCTATCTGTATGCCGCTGAAATCCCCAAAGTATACCGATACTCCTGCTACTACTGGATTCCCATCGCGTTTATCCTAATAAGTTTTTCCCTGCAAAAAGGTATGGTCTCACGACTCCTATCGAACCGCCTCTTAGTGATTGGCGGAGAAATCAGTTACAGTTTCTATTTGATTCATCTTTTTGTACTGCTCTCTTATGCTAAATGGCAAAAAGAAAGCGACTTTCATATAGACTGGTACATCTCGATCCCGCTTCTATTTTGTGTCATAATCCTGTTGAGCCTGCTTTCTTACTACTATTTCGAGAAGCCTATGAACAAACTCGTTAAAACATTATTAAGCAAACAATCGATGAGGCAACCGGTTAAGCATGAAGAGAAAGCCTAAGAAAATAACCGTATCAGCCTAAAATTGATTATCTTTGCGAACTCAAAACAAGTCGCTTGGGGCGACTATATAACAGATTGATAATAAAAAATACGATAATAATATGGCATTACAATGTGGCATTGTGGGACTTCCGAACGTAGGAAAGTCTACCCTTTTCAATTGTCTATCCAACGCGAAGGCACAATCAGCGAACTTTCCGTTCTGTACGATCGAACCGAATGTAGGCGTGATCACCGTACCCGACGAGCGACTGAATAAACTAGCGGAAATCGAACATCCGCAGCGAGTGATCCCCACCACCGTAGAGATCGTGGATATCGCCGGATTGGTGAAAGGGGCGAGTAAAGGTGAGGGATTAGGCAATAAGTTCTTGGCTAATATCCGTGAGACAGACGCTATCTTGCACGTATTGCGTTGCTTCGACGACGATAATATCGTGCACGTGGACGGACGTGTAGACCCGGTCCGTGATAAGGAGATCATTGACTATGAGCTTCAGATCAAGGATTTGGAAACGATAGACAGCCGTATCGCCAAGGTGCAGAAACAAGCGCAAACCGGAGGTGATAAGCAAGCCAAGATCGCTTACGAGGTACTTTGTAAATACAAAGAAGCTTTAGAACAAGGAAAAAGCGCACGTACCGTTTCTTTTGATACGAAAGACGAGGAACGCATTGCCCACGATTTATTCTTGCTGACGGATAAACCTGTCATGTATGTTTGTAACGTGGATGAGGCTAGCGCCGTAAATGGCAATAAATATGTAGATGCCGTACGTGAGGCGGTTAAAGACGAAGATGCCAGATTTTAGTAGTCGCCGCTAAGATCGAGAGCGAGATCGCTGAGTTTGATACCTATGAGGAGCGCCAGATGTTCCTACAAGAGATCGGATTGGAAGAGTCCGGCGTAAGTCGTTTGATTAAATCGGCTTATAAATTATTGAACCTGCAAACCTTCTTGACCGCCGGACCGGACGAATGTCGTGCGTGGACGTTCCATAAAGGCTGGAAAGCTCCTCAATGCGCCGGTGTTATCCATACGGACTTCGAAAAAGGATTTATCCGTGCCGAGGTGATCAAGTACGAGGATTATATCGCTTATGGCTCCGAGCTGCTGTTAAAGAGGCCGGAAAGATGAGCGTCGAAGGTAAGGAATATGTTGTGCAAGATGGAGATATCATGCATTTCCGTTTCAATGTATAAGGAGTAACCGAAATAAATCATATCTTTGAAACCGGGTAAAATAGCGTAGAGCTAATTTTACCGGTTTTCTTATATCCTTTAAATCTATATGTATATGAAACGTTTTCTCAATTCTGTACTTTGTATGTGTATCGCCGTTTTTTGTACGCATGCCCAAAAAAAGAATGTGACTAGTGTGCTGGAAGTGATGGACATTACGACCGGGCAACGTTCCGTTGTCAAGGAATTCCCTTTTTTAATAGAGGCACCTAACTGGACTCCGGATGGTAATTGGCTTGTATATAATAGCGGGGGAAAATTATATAAGCTCTCTCCGGAATCTCCCGGCGAGCCGCAATTAATCCATAGCGACTACGCAACCCGTTGCAACAACGACCATGTGATCTCCGCGGATGGGAAGCAAATAGCGATCAGTAACGGAACGAAAGAAGATGGCCGGTCGCGTATCTATACCCTACCTTTCGAAGGAGGTGTTCCCCGGTTGATTACCCCACTCGGTCCTAGCTACCTACACGGGTGGAGCCCCGACGGAAAACAACTCGCTTATTGCGCTGAAAGAAACGGTAATTTTGATGTTTACGTCATTCCTGCCCTAGGCGGAGAAGAAAAACGTCTTACGACAGCCGAAGGTTTGGACGATGGCCCCGAATACTCACCTTGCGGACAATATATCTGGTTCAACTCCGTACGTACCGGGCTTATGCAAGTCTGGCGCATGAAGGCGGATGGTTCCGAACAAACCCAGATGACATTCGATGAGACCCGAAATTCTTGGTTTCCCCACATCTCTCCGGATGGAAAACAAATCGTTTTCATCACCTATACAAAAGGTGATCTGGAACCCGGACAGCACCTCGCCAATAAAAACGTAGAGTTACGCCTTATGCCGGCCGAGGGCGGAGAACCTAAGACTTTAGTCAAACTATTCGGCGGGCAAGGTACGATAAACGTAAACTCTTGGGCCCCCGATAGCAAGCGATTCGCTTTCGTCAGCTACCGGTTAAATTGACTCGTTCCCGTCTCTCCTGTATTCGGAAGGAATAACCCCCGTCTGCTTAATAAACGCACGACGGAACGTACTGATAGAATGGAAGCCCGAACGTTCGGCTATTTCTTGTATACTGGCCAGAGGTTCGGCTTCCAATAGACGTTTACTTTCCTCTACCCTGAAATGGTTCACGTAATCCGAGAAAGAGTAACCCAGTTCTTTATTGAAGAGCTGGGAAAGATAAGACCGGCTCATCGGGAATATCCGCTGTAAATCCGTCAAGCGCAAGTCTTCCCGTAAATAGGGTTTCTCCCGTTCGAACCATGCCTGTACTTCCTCAACATACCTTTGGCGTATGATGCCTTTCTGTTCCTCACTACCTTGATCATCATCCGTATCCTCCTCCAAATCGGGTAATCCCCATCCGCTCTCGAATGTGTAATCCAAATGGATAACCTTTAGGAACAAGGCTTATAAAAGAAATAGTACCATAAAACCAATAAAAACGTTTTGTCGATTACATATAGGCTAACCCGATCCGTAAACAACAATACCAAATAAAAAATATACATAGAAGAAAGGATCAGCATAGTCTTTTTCAACCAGTCCAGATCATAATCTTCCGGGTCCGATACATTTTCCCTTAAATACACCTTAAATCCCTCACTATAGCGCAAGATCAGATAAATAGGAACGATCATATACAGAAGCGTGAAAAATAAAATCAAAAGCCTTATAACCACATCCAGATTCAAGGTATCGAATACCTCGCCAAAAGAGTTATAACGATGAATATTTCCACCGGCTAACCGGTAAATCAAAAAAGAAATACCCAATACCCATATCGGACTGGTAAAAATAAAGAAACGGCGAACGGTCATATAGCAAGGTCGTAACACTTCTATCACGTAACAAGCCAATGTAGCTACCACAATACATCCCATAATCAGCACATCCGGATGAAATATCTCTTTTGAATCCTCTAAATACAGGTTAACCGATACTCGTACCGCCGCTAAAAACGCCCATAATAACATACTCCACCCCAAAATCTGTTTTGCCCTATTCTCACGGGCCCGTAGTAGCAGGGTAATACCACCAAAAACACAAAAGCCTAATATCTGTAAGCTTAGTAGAAACTGAATTTTATCCAACATAATAACACTACCTCCTATCTATTAAACAATACGCCCCCGAATGTTCTTTTGACCCCTCAGTTAACAATATGAACACCTTAGACAATTTGAACGATCTAATTTTATACGATTTCACCGACGTTTTAGACCGTATGCACCTCCCTTTCCCCTTGACCACCCGAAATTTGCATCCAGAAGTTTCACACAAAAATAAGATAAAATAATGAGAAATTTAGTACTCTTTACCAGTATGATTTTAAGCTTTTGGGGTTGCTCCAGCGACAAAGACTTCGGAGATCTTGAGAATATCGGCTGGAATGAAAAACCACTCCAAATAACGACTCGTATCCTAACTACAAAATCCACCAATTTTATACAAGAATTTAAAGAAGGCTCTATGCTCGGACTACAAATCACGTCCGGTACAGTCGACGATTTATACAATGGCATATCCACTTATAAAAACGTAAGCGTAAAAGCTATAGAGTGAATGGGAAAATCCGGTGGCAACAGAGTCCGGAGGTGATCCTCGACTCTAATGAAGCTACGATATACGCATATTATCCATATCAAGAAGATATAAATTTTAACGCCCGACAGATACCTGTTAAACTGGCCCCGAACGCATTGGAGACCGATGATTATATGTATGGAACCCATGCGATCGGACAAAAAGCGGTCAACAGTACCTCGCCACTTGTATTACTCAGCATGAATCATGCCCTATCGCTTATATCTTTCCAGCTGAACCTAAGCAAAGGCAAGACAGGTGCCTTTATTATAAGTTCCGTTCAAATAGGAAATAAGCCCGGTGGAACAACTTTAGTCAGCGAAGGAACCCTCGATATCACGACGGGCGATATCATCGGTTCTACCGCCCGTAGCACGTCCGCATCCACGGTATTATCCTTGACGAATCCGGTTACCCTCATCAACGAGAAATATTGTGATCCTATGCGGCTCATGGTAATTCCACCTTCCGGCACGATCGGAACCGGAGACGTGGAGACCTTATTTACGATCAACGGAGAAACCTACAAATTTGACATACCCGCTAACACCCAATGGGAAAAAGGGAAAAAATATTTATATAAGCTAAGCTTTAACGGAAGGTCGTTACAATTGCGAGACGTCTCTATCACAGACTGGTTACCGGGTAACGACGAAGGATTGATTGGCAATATCATGTAAGTTTTTTATGTTGTGGTTATTAAGGTGTAATGCCGTGGCAAGCTTTGATCCGTTTGCCACCGGCAACTACACTGAAAATAACAATTGGCTCTATCATTCCGGCGAATTAGACCATCGGCGTCACTACCCGTACGATGTGTTTTTCATTCAGCCGACTCTATATATTCTCTCAATAAGAGAAACAACGGTCTCGTCCAAATACCCTTTTACATTCAAGGGCTATCATTCCCTCTCAACTTATCGCCAAAAACACTCTTCTATTTGACTATTACAAGGACGAGACCCGTTTAATAATATCTTTATATCTCTTGGATATATTGATTATTATAGTATACAATAAAGCAGGTTACTTTGCGTATTAAGAGGATAAAACAATCGTTACTATATAATATATAAAAATTATCATTTATAACAGGAATGATAATTAATAGTAATAGAATAATAAACTATATTGGCTCAAAATGTTTATTGTTTGAAAGGTTCCATTAAAACATCAGACAAAATGAACAAATTATTATTAATTACTATCTTGTTAATCATCTTTACCGGACGTCATGAAAATCAACAGTGGATGTCCAAAGAGAAATCAACCGCACGAAAGTCGGTTCTTGAAA